>OFHI01000039.1_pt1 | contig 32624 bp, 29 predicted proteins | sample 1522021 | NCBI WGS metagenome assembly OFHI01 (sample SAMEA2464839, study PRJEB22497) | soil metagenome | biome: Grassland; feature: Farmland; material: Clay | place: Australia | collected 2013-02-01 | depth 1.4 m | reverse complement strand
TTGAGAGAAGCCCCTTACCCTATTATTATTGGCTTTGTCATGGTCTCAGGGCTGCTCTATGTGAATGCAGCCACATTCAACTTCTATCCAACTATAATGCTTCAATTCGGCAAGACTGATTTCAGCGCATTTTCAGTCACACTGGTCATAAACCTGATGTCACTGGCTGGAGTTCTGTCAGGCGGTGCAATAGCCTCCAGGATTGGCGGAAGAAAGAAACCCATGCTGATTTTTGCAGCGATCTTTATAGCAACCATATACCCGCTGATAACTCTCGGCATATCGGAATCATACTTTTACGAATACGCAATGATATTCTTCGGAATTCAAGCCATTCTTGAAGCAATGATATTCGCAACAATACCTGCCCTTCTCGCAGAGTCTTTCAGCAAGAGGTACAGAGCTACTGCTGTAAGCTTCACATACAATATGGGCGGAGTGGCGGCAGGGTTTGCGCTTATGGTAATAGAACTGGGCGTCCCGGTATTCGGGCTCACAGCTTCATGGCTGATTAATCTGTTCGTCGCCTCGGCGATCATGCTGTACGGAATAATTATGATCAAGGAGACGTGGGTCAAGGGAACCACAGGAAAAGACCTTATTAACGAGTAGGGGGACAACGCTTTCATCCGCTGCTCGTGTGAGTCAAGGCAGTCTAGACAAAAGATAGACACTAACATAATTATAAACTATTTCGCAATACGGTTAAGTCAATATGTCTGCCTCGAAGCCTGAAGATCAGCTTACACCATACATCGACTTCAACAGGAAGGAGTGGTCGAGGTTGAGGGCTTCAACGCCACTCACTCTTGACGACGATGATCTGCAGGCACTCAGGGGAATTAACGAAAGGCTTGACATAAACGAAGTGGAGGAGGTCTATCTTCCAATCTCCAGGCTTCTTATTCTTTATGTGGAGGCCACTCAGGCACTCTACGATGCAAGAAGGACCTTTCTCGGGAACCATGATGCTAAGGTGCCCTACATAATCGGCGTTGCAGGTAGTGTGGCAGTTGGAAAGAGCACAACCTCAAGACTGTTGCAGGCCCTGATATCAAGGTGGCCTGACAGGCCGAAAGTGGACCTTGTGAGCACTGATGCATTTCTGTACCCTAACAGAATCCTCGAGGAAAGGGGGCTCATGAACAGGAAGGGTTTCCCGGAGTCCTATGATAGGAGGGCACTCATAAAATTCCTTCTGGACGTAAAATCCGGAAAACAGGTTGTGAATGCGCCAATCTATTCTCACATTTCATACGATATCCTGAAGGACAGACATCAGGAGATAAGGCAGCCAGACATCCTGATAGTCGAGGGCCTTAACGTTCTCCAGACAGGGCCAAAAAGCAAGATGAACATCCCTGAATTCTTTGTTTCAGATTTCTTCGATTTATCCATCTACGTTGATGCACTTGAGGAACACATAAAGACCTGGTATGTTGAGAGATTCCTCGTCTTCATGGAAACCGCCTTCAGGAAGCCGAACGCATTCTTCCGCAGGTTCTCCGAACTATCCAAGGATGAAGCTATCACGACTGCTTCCGAAATATGGGACACAATTAACGCAGTGAATCTCAGGGAAAATATCGAGCCCACGAAGAACCACGCACATCTGATTCTAATGAAAGACAGGGATCATTCTGTAAAAAATATCAGGTTAAGGAAAATCTGAAGGATTTCTTCAGTTCCCGGTGCAGAGGCAGTTGGAGCCGCAATTTTTCCGCACAAAATCAGGGCATTTGGGCAACCTTGAAACATCATCGCTTTCAAAGGCTTGAGTTATTTCATCCACTCTTTTCTCAATTTCAGCCCGGATTGAATCAACATCCTCAAATTCAACCTTGTAGAATTTCATGTCGTGATCATTGTTCCTGAAGCCCATGGCCACGTATCCGTTCCTGGAACCTGTTGTTGCGCATACCATTCCCAGCCTTGCAAGGTAATGCGGCGAAATTGAACCAGTGTTGATTTCCTGAGGGACTTTTGCGGAGATTCTGGTTATGACCGGAGCAAAGCCATCTTCTGGCCCAGACGGAACACTGCTTACCTGCGGCTTTATTCCCCACGAATATCCCAGGGAAGTTCCGTTCACCATCATTTCCCTGCTTCCAGAATATTCCGGAAGCCGCTTTATGGCACTCTCAATCTCATGGAAGCTGAGACCGCTGTTCCTGTCAGATTCGGGCATCTTCTGGACATATTCACCTATCTTTCTTATGTATGCCTTTCTCGGAGTGAAAAGGTCCCACAGGGAAAGCCTGGGAGTCTGTGGAGGGCTAACATTCTCACGGGCAATCTGGAGCTTTTCCTCAAATTCCAAATCCCTCTTTATGGCAATGAAATTTCTCAGGTGGCTGTCCCCTATCCTCTCAGCACTGCTGCATTTGCATATCCCGCTGAGGTTGAATTTGCATCCGGTATCAAGATACCTGCATTTGCCGAGTAATTCCGGGCTGCCCACTTCAAGCGCTTTTCCCAGATCTTCCCTCCTCCTGTTAATCGCAGAGGATAAAGCCACACTGTCAGTAATTCTGACAGAAAATACCCTGAAGAACCTTTCAAGGTCTTCACTGAAATATATAAGGTGATGTTCCTGTCCCGGCACTGATGTCACGAGGGCATAGGTTGCAAGCTGCTCGATGTCGTGGGGATTCTGGATGATAACATCCTCTTCCGTGTTGATTGTATGTGTTGTTGTCTTGAACTCGATTATGCTGTCGCCCATCCTGAAGTCCATTCTTCCCCTTATCCCGTCCAGGCCGTTGGCAGATCCATCAATATCGATCTCCCTGATTACATCACCATCAAGATACCTGAGCCAGTAAAATGCGAGATTGTGAATGTCCGTACCGTATTCAAGTTTCTGAATCACATCAGGATCTTCAGGCATCTGCGGGTACATCCTCCTGTAGTATGCCTGCATCGGGTTGACAATTTCAGTAACGCCGAAGGAAAGTGGCTTTCCGCTTTCGTTCCCGTTGATATTTGATTTTATTGATTCCAGTGTTTGATCATCGCTTAAAACATGGGTTATTTTCCTGTTTATGTAATCAAGCCATTCGTAATACTCGAACGGATGTTCCGCTTCAGTCACAGACAATCATAGCAACACAGTTTTTAAAAATTGTTGAAATGCATTGAAAATACAATAATGAAAAAGTGGGGTTGACCGGATTTGGACCGGTGACCTCCCGGTTATCAGCCGGGTGCTCCAACCATGCTAAGCTACAACCCCATGCCTTTCAGAATCCTGTCCTTATGCAGGGACAAAAACGGCAACGCTACAATAGGAGCGCGATAAATAAATATTTCGCAGGGACCTGCCCAACAATTGGCATAATTAATAATGCATCACATCAAAAGGCATTCAGGGCATGATTCTTCACTTTGCCTTGATTTTATTCTTGAGTGCTTCTAGGCCTGAACATACTGCACAGAGCCTCCCCGCTGTCGGCGCCCCACAGTTCTCGCACCTGTTCATATCGGCTGGTGGAAAGTTCTTCTGCAGGGAGTCACGGATCGAATCATAGAAATTTACTATGGCATGCCTTGTACCGGGAGAATCATCCTCAAGGTTAGCCACAATATCCCTGAACCTGTTCCTCTGTGCTTTTTCATAGTAAGGGCACCAGCTGCTGTCAAATTTGATCCCGCTAAGGATGCCGTAGAGCATTACTTCCTTCTCGGGAATCTTTCTCAAAGGAAGGACTCTTGGTACAAGGCCTTCCTGGATGCCTCTGTGAGGTGCGAGCCTTGCCATTCTTTGCACGTCACCCTTTGCCACGTTCATCATTATGGACTGGGAATAATCATCGAGATTCATTCCAAGTGCAACATAGTCCGCATCATTGACTTCGGATATCCTGTTCATGAGCTGCCTTCTCATGGGGCCGCAATGCGAGCATGGTATGGCATCTCCATCGATCCTGACAATTTCGTCAAGTTCAAACCCGAAGTTATCCTTGAACGACATAGTGGAATGTTCCACTCCAAGTTCCCGGCAGAGTGTTCTTGCCGCTTCAAGGCCTGTATTCCTGTACCCTCTTATTCCCTCATCAATAGTGAAGGCTTTCAGCTCAAGATTCCTCCTGTCCGAAAGGATCTTGTGAAGCAGGTAAAGTAGGACAGAACTGTCTTTTCCTCCGGAAATTGCAACTGAAATAGTTACCCTGTCCCTTTTAAGGCTGATCTGCTCCCTTATTTCCCTCTTGACCCTTCGTTCCACGAAATCCCTGAAATGTTCACTGCAAAGTGAACTTCCATTGTATTTGACATCGTAAACAGCCTTGTTATTGCAGACAGTGCATTTCATAAATACGGCAGCCTTCCAGTGCTGGTGTTTCTGGCAATGATTTGCTTCATCCTATAATAACATTATGAGAAAGATTGAGACTATCCGGACATTGAGGCATGATTGAATCGACGCTCCAGCCACTAAACAAAATTTATCTTGAAATATCAGTTGAAGGTTGCATGGAGATAAGAAGCATATCGGGGAAACTGGATGAACAGTCCGCAGACATCATGGTCTGCTCAAGCTTTGAGGATTACGAGACGCCCGTTGCAAAGGCTCTTTTTGACAGGTATGACTTGCGGGCAAAACTGGAAAACTTCTCTTTCAAGGGCAAGTACAAGGATATTGCGATTCTCCCGGTTGAAGGAAATTTCAGGACAGTAGTGGTTCTGGGGCTAGGAAAGAAATCAGAATACAATCTCGAGAAATTGAGGGTGATGTATTCAAAGGCGTTTGTTACAGCCCGGAAGATGAATCCGGGATCGGTTATCCTCACAGTTACCGGCATTTCTGATGACGGAAGGGAGGCGTACGAGCTTTCCTACGTTTCAAGAATTACAGGATACAGCTTCGAAGAATTCAAGAGCGAGAAGGAAGAAAAGAAGATCGGTGAAATAAGGATCTTCACAGAACAGGATAACAGCAGTGAAGTAAGAAAAGGAGATATAACAGGCCAGGGAACGAATCTTACCAGGGACGTTGCAAACATGCCCCCTTCAAGAGGCACTCCGACACACTTCGAGCAGAAGGCAAAGGAGATCGAGGGACTCAAGGTTTCATCCCTGGGCCGTGACGACTTCCTGAAATTAGGAATGGGCGGTCTTGAGGGAGTTTCCAGGGCTGCAACGGAACCAGCCAAACTGGTTATAATGGAATACAAGAACTCAGATGATGCGCCCATACTTCTTGTTGGCAAGGGAATAACGTTCGACAGTGGTGGAATATCGATAAAGCCCGCTGCCGGAATGGACCAGATGAAATTTGACAAGTGTGGAGCCTCAGCAGTTCTCGGAGCAATGAAGGCCATTGCTGAACTGAAGCTGAAGACACACGTGATAGGACTGATGCCTCTGACTGAAAACCTGCCCGGAGGTAACGCATACAAGCCTGGAGATATCCTTAAGCACTACAACGGAAAAACTTCTGAAATACTTTCAACTGATGCTGAGGGAAGGCTTGTTCTGGCAGATGCTCTTTCATATGGTGTTGATAAGTATTCACCAAGGGCAGTAGTAGATCTTGCAACACTTACAGGAGCTGCAGTGATAGCCCTCGGAAACAACATAGCAGGCGTCATGACAAACAACGAGGAACTCCAGAAGGAAGTTATCGAATCTGCAAAGGAGAGCTGGGAAAAGATCTGGCCTCTTCCACTGGATGAGGACTTCATGGAGCAGATCAAGAGCGAGGTTGCGGATATCAAGAACACCGGCGGAAGGCCGGGAGGCTCTGAAACAGCAGGAGCTTTCCTCAGGAACTTTGTGGGCGAAACACCCTGGGTCCACCTTGACATCGCAGGAACCGCTTGGAGCCAGGAAAAAACAGCAAAAAAGGATTACCTCTCAAAAGGCGCCACCGGATTCGGCACAAGGCTTCTTGTTGAGTTTGTGTCAAGAAAATCTCAATAATCTTTTACTAACCAAAATTCTTTTGGGATAATGCAATATAATTATTGTTTTACCCACTTTTTTATCTTTTGATTATAAAATACTCTGGATTTCATCTGCAAAATATAGATCATTCCTCCATGTATCAGGCATCTGCCTGGATCAATGGAACACAGATTCCTGTAACCCGGCAGTGTTATTGATGGTGAACTGAAATTCTCAGGTAATACAACATGTCCATTGTTGGTCATCCTTTCAGTTAACCAATATGGGCTATTTTTTTAATATTCTATATAAATATAAAAAACACAAAATTAATCTATATCCGGTTGATCTCCTTTATGCTTAAGAAAGCGTTTATTCTCATACTGACAGGTGTCATGATTTTTTCGTCGTTCGTAGTTCTGGCGTCTGATCTGCCCGTCGGTGCACATACATACAATGTGGATCCTGCAGTTCGACCAGCAGGATACTTAGGAAATATAACAGTTCTTCCTGACGGGACAGTCAGTCCGGTAAGCGGCCCTCCAATAGCTGTGTCCGGAGACGTTTTCTCTCTAACGGAAAACGTAACCGGAACCATTATTGATCAGATGAACGGATCAACAATAAACGGCAACGGTCACACGGTAGATGGAGGATCATATGCTGCTGTCATTGCATGCAATGTTACAGGTGTAACAATCGAAAATCTTGGAATTGCAAGCAATAATGAACGGATTCAGTTTAACGAGGTTTACAACTCAGTTGTGGATAACGTCACGATTAAAAACACAAACGCAGCAAGCATCAACATGGTACATGTGTATTATTCAGGAAATGTCACAATCGAGAACAGCAACTTCCAGTTTGGCTCCACCTCGACATACTCTTACGGGATAGATGCAGAGTACGATTCCGCAGTCAACGTGTCTTTCAACAATTTCTCGGGAGCGATTAAGTATCCTGACGCCTATTTCTACGGCTGTAGTGTAGGCTTGCTCAACGCATGGGGAAATAATATAAATTCCATAAACAGTTCTGCCGACGCCTTTGATTTTGAAGATGGAGGCAACGCAGTCTTTGCCGGCAATTACATAAACAATACTGATGATGCGATATATGTTGAATATGGGCAATCAACCACATCGATGAACAACTACATCAGCAATTCTTCCTATAGCTATGAATTATACGAAGTTTCGAGTTTCAGTTCATATAACGACACTGTTATATTCAGCGAACACCCACTTGATCTTGAATGGGTAGGTAACACCTACATTCAAGACGGCAACTTCAACACCACCGGTTCCAGTTCAGAGATCTATTACTGCAACTACGTGACGATAACACATTCGACGTTTTCGACAAACACGACGAACAATTTGGAATATCTCATCGACTCAGAATCCGGCATAACGCTCAATCTGACCAACGACCAGCTCATCGTTGGGTCCACCTCGAGTGCCTATGCAGTCTACACAGAATCTATGTCGGGATGGGTCAACCTAGCAAACGATTACATATACGCTCCCAACGGCTATGGACTGTACAGTTACTACTCGCCACAGTTCAACGTGACCAATTCCTGTTTCAACACGTCTTATGGAATTTATGTGTCCTATGATTATGCCATTGTAGGGGCAACAATCTCAGGAAACACGTTTGCTGGTCAGAACATGAATTACGCAGTAAATCTAGACGTATATGATTTCTACAACTTCAATTTCAGCAACAACGTTGTGCAGTCTCCAGATCCCAACTTGGGAACGGGTGGCATATACGTATACGTAGATGGCGGGGTGAGTTCGAACATAATTATTGCGAGCAACACGATAATAAACAACAAGAACCCGATTTACCTGTCCTCCGACTCAGAAAATTCGGCCTCCAACGCGAGGATTCAGAACAACACTATTGCAAACAGCAGTGAAGCAATTTATGTATACTATTACTACAATGCTGTAATTACAGGAAATACGATCATTAACGCCTCAGTCGGTGGGATATATGTCGATGCCGAGTCCTCTGGAGCAAATGTTTCGTATAATCTTATAGAAAATCTTCCAGGATTCGGCCAGATGAGCTATGGAATTCAGGCAGTAGATCTATATGGCGGGAACAATATCATTTCACATAATACAATACTCAACCCCGGCTCATCAACTTATGACATATCCGTGAACGATTCTGATCCAGTACTGATCTATTCCAATACTGTGAACGGAGGTGCGTATGGAATTTACTCATACTATAATTCTCCAGTTGAAATATTCGGCAACACAATTGACAACGCGAACTACGGGATATACTCCCATTTAAACGAAAACTTCTCTTATTACAGCAACACAATTGATAACGCGAACTATTCCTTTTACTCATACGATGATTATGGCGGCTCGATGTTTGCGAACACGTTCTCTGATTCACAGGCAAACAGCCCCCAGCTTTACTTTCTCGACATTGGGGACTACACCGCAATCACGCTCTACCACAACAACTTCCTGAACAGAACGACAAACTCGATCACTTACAACAGCTTCTACGATGCTTCCGGGCCGCTGTTCATGAACGATTTGCTGCCTGTGGGAGGAAACTACTGGAGCAACTACACAGGTACGGGCACGAACGGAATAGGAAACACACCCATGAATTTGGGGGGAACTGTACAGGACCTCTACACAATGACTTCGATGTGGACTGGATCAACAGTGACATTCGTTGAAACCGGCCTCTCTTCGGGAACATCGTGGTGGGCTTCACTGGGAGGAATCCAGAAATCATCAACGGGTACGACAATTGTATTCAGTGAGAGCAACGGCCAGTACATGGATGCCTCATATGGCATCGGACCAGTTGCAGGTTACACTCTGTCTGCGTCTTCAGGCACCGTCTACCAGAACGGTGTAAGCAAGGTCGTAACGATAACATTCACACCGATCCCGCCGGCGCAGTTCAAGGAAACATTCACCGAATCCGGACTGCCAAGCGGCACAACATGGTCCGTTACGCTGAACGGGAACACTGCCTCGTCATCGACCGGTTCACTAGTATTCAATGAGGTAAATGGCTCATACAAATACACGATCGCATCCGTTGACGGATACCACCTCACAGACAGCACCGGAACCATAACGGTGAATGGAAACCAGCAGACCGTATCAGTGAAATTCCTTCCGGACACATACACCCTGACGGTGAATGAAACCGGCCTGCCTGCAGGAGATTCCTGGAACTTCACACTCGGTGGGCAGAATTACAGCACCAACGGCACATCACTGGCAATACAGGTAAAAGAAGGGAACTACACCTACAACGTTTCCGGGCCTGTTGGATACTCGGTTTCTCCGCAGTCCTCGAATGTTACGGTGGGTGGCAGCACAACGATCTCTGTGCATTTCACAGCGCAGAACAACACACCAGCCGTTTCCAGCGGGAACAGCAAAGTACTGGAAGGAGTTGGAATAGGCGCACTGATTGTGGCGATTGCAGGAATACTGGGGTCATTCATTATGACCGGAAAGTTCCCGTGGGACCTGATCAGGAAGAAATAATCCCAACATTTTTTTAAACAACAATCTTTTTTTAACAGGACTGCATAAATTCTTGGCGTTTAACAGGCCCGTTCTCATCCTGCTAAGTATATGTTCCACAATTTTTTAGAAAGATTTGGTGGTATGTTCATGTGGATATCCATGTATGGAAATATCAGCGGCAAAAAGAATTGCAGGAATTACCGGTTTTCAGGTGTGCAATTCCGCCACAGCAGGGCTCTTGAAGTGCCAGGTTACGGGAGGTCGAAATAATGCCGGAAATAAAGAGGACCGCAACACCCTTCAGCTATTCCACAGGAGTCTCAGCGGGGAATTTCGTATTCCTCGGCCTGCACAGGGGCGACGGGGAGGATTTTGCAAAACAGCTTGACGGGACTTTTCACAATATATCAGAGACGCTAGCAAAATTTGGACTTGCCCTTACCAGTCTGGTGAAGGTCAATGTCTGGCTCAGGGACATAAAGGACCTTCCGGAAATGGAAAAGCTCTTCACCATCTACTTTGACAGTGACACATTTCCAGCGAGAATGACGGCGACAACGGAATTCATCGACGATGACTGCCTCATAATGATAGACGGGATTGCTGCAAGAGAAAGCAGTGAAGTAGGATTCTGAGACTTCATAGAATTATGTCTGTTCAGTCTCCGACCATATACTGTATTCTCTTTCCACTTTTTATTGCCTTGAAGATGGTGGAACCCGTGTCACTGGCAATCTTCAGCCTTACGATTCCCTTTGCAGAACTCTTGGCCTGAAGAACAAGGATGTCATCAACGTAAAGCTTGACCTGCCTGTTCTGGATCCCGACATCGATGTAGAGATTCTTGTTCTTGATCTCTATGTTTGCCGTTTCCCTGACGCCTGATGGAGTCGGCTCCGTTGAAGGCTCAACATCAATTTTCACTCCAAGCCTCCTTTCAAGCTCGGAAATGTTCACACCCTTCTTTCCTATAAGCCGGGGGATGTACTCTTCGCCTACCGTAACCTGGACCCTGTTCTCACTAATTGCCTTTACAGAAATGCGATCGGTTCCAAGGAACATCTTGAGCTCTTCCCTGACCTTGTCAAGGGCCAGTTTCTGGAAGGAAGTCGCTTCCTCTCTCTTCGAGACCGGAACAACAACAATCTGCTCACCGAATGTGTAGATTTCATAAACGGGAACTCCGGTTGCAAAATCCCTGACTACTATCACCGGCCTCGCCAGATCCTCCTGGCTCATTCCGCTCGGCACCTTTACCATGTATTCTGTGGCAAGTACTCTCTTCACTTTACCTGCCTCTATGTAAAGTATGGTGTCGATTACCTGCGGGATCATCCCCAGTTCTATCCTCCCGATGAATCTCTGAAGTGCATCTATTGGCCTTGTGGCATGCACAACACCTACCATTCCAACACCAGAGAGCCTGAGATCAGCGTATATCTTGAAATCAGAGGTAATCCTCATCTCATCAAATATTGTGTAGTCTGAACGCACAAGAAGGAGGATGTCTCCAGTTTTCTCCATGGAGCCTTCCAGGCCCGTGTACTGTGTTATGTCCCTTACAACCTGGAGGTCTCTCGGCCTTTCCATGGTCTTGACCATCTTGCCCTTGCTGTTGAAAAACTCTGCCAGCGCCTGCACAAAGGTGCTTTTTCCCGCTCCCGGCGAGCCCGCAACCAGTATGCAGTTTGCCTGGTTTTCCAGCCTGTCTATAAGGTTCTTGTCCAGTTCGTAGTCTGAAAGGTCCAGCTTGGCTATCGGCCGGACTGCTGTTATTTCGAGATCATCAGAAAATGGCGGCCTTGTGATTACCACCCTGATATTCTTGAGTTGAATTACAGAAGCACCGAACATGTCCATTTCAACAAAGGACCTTTCATCTATCCTGCCTCTCTTGACAATATTGTTTGCAATATTTTCAAGATCATGTGCGGATATTTCAGATTCCAGCTTCTCGTAGTGAATGTCCCCGGGCGGCCCCTTCTTGACAATGGGCTTCAACCCTGCCTTCAGATGCACAGAACTTGTTTCTTCATCAAAGAATTCCTCAATATTCCTGACGATGCTGGTCGGAGGCTCAAGAAACTCGACCTGTATGCCCTTTATTATTGCCAGGTCCCTCTGGATATTGTCTCCTGTAACAAGTATGGCATCGTTCTCGGCAGCAACGTTCCTTATGATCTCATCTATCTCTCCGCTCTTGGCGCGTCGAATCTGCCAGTCTGCCGGCCTTCTTCCCTGAACTTCTATGTATATCCTGTTCTCTTCAGCAAGCTTCCTTAAGACTTTCAGCTCATCCAGTGCTGCAAAACCGATAGATCTTCCTTCATTCGCCTGATGTTCAACTTCTGCCAGCATGGCTTCGGCAAGGATCACTCTCGCCTCTTCCTTGGCCGATATAAAGGCATTGAACCTGCCGTCTATTATTACAGATGTGTCGGGAACGTAATCCACGTTTCAGCATGGATTGTGTATTATATAATCTAATCGGAGCAAAAAAAGCGCTGCTAAATCTTAATATCCGGTTATATGTGGCATTTTCATGAAACCTGTAATCAAAAGGCCGGACAGTTACACCTATAGTCATATACAATGTGGTGATAAGTCTCCTGATGAATGGACTCTCCAGGGACATTGTCAACCGGCTGACCGAATCATTGAAAAGTGAGATGGTGAAATATAATTCCGGAGAATACGCCCTGGGCTTTTCCGGGGGGCTTGACAGCACCGTTCTGATGGTAGCGTCCGGCCTCAGCCTCAAGCCATATACTGTGGGATTTCAAAATTCAAGGGACCTTGAAAATTCAGGCAAAGCGTCAGGTGTGCTGGGCTTCTCCTCAAGGAATATAATCCTTGATGATCTTGATATCAGCAGGTATGTATCCGATCTCAGGAAAATAGACGGTGAAATCAGCAAGTCCGATATGGGATACGAACTCATCCTGATGATCCTGCTCGACAATATAGAAGAGGAATTCCTTGTTACAGGGCAGGGCTCCGATGAACTCTTTTACGGATACAGGAGATTTATAGATGATCCGGGCCTCAGCAACTCAGGCCATCTCGAAAAGCTGTATTCAGTTACTTTGCCGAGAGAGAAAAAGATAGCGGAATACTACGGGAAATCGCTGATAACTCCTTATCTATCACCGGAAATTGTGGATATCGCAAGAGATCTGCCTCGATATCTCAATGTCGAAGGGGAAAGAAACAAGATCCTTTTGCGGAGTGCAGCAGAAAATCTGGGCATACCTGACAACATCAGGGAAACCAGGAAGAAGGCAGCCCAATACGGTTCTGGCATAAGCAGATTCCTGAAGAAGTCCCTGTCCTGAACCAGAACAGTGTTTGTGGAGAAGCCCCGGTTGATGCATGATCATCTGCCTGTAACATTGCAAAACAGTTGCTGGGACGATGAAGTTAAATATCATCAGCAAATTTGTGCTCGTAAAATTACAGTCAACTAATTGTCAAGTGATAATATGGCATATATAGGAATAATAGGAGGAAGCGGGCTTTACAATCTTATGAAAAGCCCCGAATCAGTCGAAGTGGAAACTCCTTTTGGAAAACCATCTGGAAATATTGAAGTAGGAACTATCAACGGAGTGGAGGTTGCCTTCATACCGAGGCATGGAAAAAAACACACCATTCCGCCGCATAAAGTGAACTACAGGGCTAACATATGGGCCCTTCACAGCATAGGTGTGAAAAGAATTGTCGGAGTAAACGCAGTAGGCTCTCTCAAGGAGGAGTTCAAGCCTGGTGATATAGTACTTCCCGATCAGTTCATAGATTATACCAGAAGAAGGGAACTCTCATTTTATGATGGACCCGAAGTTTATCATATTTCAGCTGCAGACCCGTTTTGCAGTGATATGAATTCAGTTTTCCAAAAGCAGGCTGAAGAAGCGGGAGCACCATCTCATCTTGGAGGCACTTACGTTGTAGTCGAGGGCCCGAGATTCTCAACAAGAGCGGAATCAAACATGTTCAGGCAGTTCGGAGACATCATCGGGATGACTCTCGTTCCGGAAGTAAACCTGGCAGATGAACTGGCCATGTGTTATTCGGTCATAGCAACCATAACTGATTTCGATGTATGGGCAGACAAGCCGGTGGATGCTTCTGAAGTAATGAAAACAATGAAAGAAAATGAGGAAAAAGTCACGAACATACTCTACAAGTCTTTGCCCCTTATAAACGGGGAAAGAAACTGCAGCTGTTCGGTAAGACTTGATAATGCAAAAGCGTGAGGACAAATTAAAATGAAAATTAAATTTTTAGGCGGCGCGGAAGAAGTCGGAAGACTTGCAATAAAGATACAGGAGGCTGGAACCACTGTAATGGTGGATTACGGCGTAATACCGGAAAAGCCTCCACAGTACCCGCTTCCCCCCGAGCCGGTGGACGGAATATTTTTGACACACACCCATCTTGACCACATCGGGGCACTTCCCATGTATTACCAGAACATGGACCAGCCTTTCTATGCTACAGAAATGACTGCGAACTGCATGAGGCCACTCCTGAATGACTCGGTCAAGATAATGAATCTGGAAGGCTATCCTGTGATGTATAACAGGGACGATATTGATTCACTGTACGGATCATATGTCCAAAGCAGGTACGGTGAGGGCTACGAGATTGGAAATCTTACTGCCACACCGCATCCGGCAGGGCACATCCCGGGATCCGCAATGTGGAGATTTGAGAACAACAGGTCCCTGATGGTAACAGGCGATCTCTATACACAGGATTCGGGCCTTCTTTCAGGAGCAAAACCTGTCAAGGCAGATGTGCTCATAATGGAAAGCACATACGCCGGCAAGAATCATGAGGACAGGGATAAAGTCAAGGAAAGGCTCAGGAGCAGAATAAAGGAAGTCATAGATGACGGAGGAAAGGTAATTCTCCCCTCATTTGCTGTCGGAAGAACCCAGGAACTCGTTATGACCATCGCAGACATGGGATATGACGTTTCAGTGGACGGAATGGGCAACCTGATTACAAGCATATTCATGCATACTCCCGGATTCCTCAGATCAAGGAAGGAGTTCACCAGGGCCATAGGCAAGGTGACCGAGGTTCGTGGCAACAGGATGAGGGAAAACGCAATCAAGAGTGATGTCATAATCACCACTTCAGGAATGCTTGACGGAGGGCCGGTCCTGAATTACATACAGAAACTCATGGACGACCAGAAGAGCGCAATTTTCCTTACCGGTTACCAGGTGGAAGGGACGAATGGCAGGAGCCTCATAGAAAACGGAACAATAAACATAGCCGGGGCAACAGTGAAGCCGCAGATGAAGATGGACTTCTTCGACATGTCGGCACACGCAGGCCACGACGATCTTATTGAGTTCGTAAAGGGCGTTGACCCAGAGAAAATTATCCTCTGCCACGGAGATCACAGGGAAAACCTCCTGGACGATCTTGAAGAATACGATGTCCAGCTCCCGTACAACGGCAGGGAATTTGAGGTAAGGCTTTAGCCTTCCCTATTTTTCAATTTTGCGGAACCCGAAAGCGGGAACCCGATTACTTTTTTCAGTATTTTAACAGCAGGAGCCGGCTGCAGCACCGTACTTTCTCCGGCTTAAAAATTTTATACGGGCAATGGCTACACTCTTGATGGATGAGTTTCTCTCCGTAGAGAATGTGAGGATGGAATACAGGTACGGAAAAACCTCGATCGTCAGTATAGAGGACATATCCTTTTCTCTCAGAAGAAACGAATTTGTAACGATCATAGGTCCATCGGGATGCGGGAAATCCACGGTCATAAAAATGATCCTCGGACTGATTAAGCCTTCTTCAGGCAATGTTGCCATAGAAGGAAAGGCTGTGGATGCAAGTGAAGGCAAGGTATCCGTTGTTTTTCAGAACCCTGCCCTTTTTCCATGGCTGGACGTTCTCCAGAATGTTGAGCTGGTCCTTCAGCCGCTGATCAAGGACAAGGAGGCAAGGCGCAGGACCGCCCTGAAGTTCATAAAAATGGTGGGAATTGACGGTTTCGAGAATGCTTATCCGAAGGAACTTTCGGGCGGGATGAAGCAGAGGGTGGCTATTGCAAGGGCACTGTCAACATCTCCTGATCTCCTAGTCCTGGATGAACCATTTGTAGGCCTGGATGTGTTTGCAGCACAGGCCATGAGGGAAGAGCTCCTTGATCTATGGGAAAATCCTGACCTTCCTCCCCACACGGTTCTGATGGTTACCCACAATGTGGATGAAGCCGTCCAGATGAGTGACAGGATAATAATCCTCAGCCACAGGCCGGGAAAAGTGATAGGCGTAAAGAGCATTGAGCTCAAGAGGCCAAGAAATACAAGAAGCGATGAATTCTACAGAACGGTTGATGAAGTAATAAGAATAATGTCATCCTGATCAGGCGAGCAGCCCCATCAGCGTGAGCGCTTCAATGAAATACTGAATGGCAAATGCCGCCACAAGAAGGCCGAATATCCTTGTGACAGCTTTCATGACCTTCTCGCCCATTATGTCAAGTATTTTTTCTGAATTGTTGAAGAACAGATATACAATCCCAAAGAGGATTATTATTGACAGAATTGTCGAAATCTGTGATATCAGATCACCTTTCATGAGTATTATAACGAGTGATATTGCACCCGGACCTGCAAGGAGCGGTGTTGCAAACGGCACTATCCCGACATCGTAAGTGGCTTCGCTGCCACGGGCGGACTTCGGCTTGTCGCCTTCCCTGACCATCTCGATTCCCATGATCAGGAGTATAAGTCCTCCCGCGAATTCAAGGGCCTCTATGCTTATGCCGAAAAAGTACATGATCAGGTTTCCAAGGACGGCAAAGAAGAAGAGGATTATCGAGCCATAAATAACAGCATCCTTTGTCGTGATCTTTCTTGATTCCCGGTTCATTCCAGCAGTAATTGACATGAAAAGCACAAGAGAGCCGAACGGGTCTACAACCACGAAAAGCGGGATGAAAACCTTAAGGAATTCAAGGAATATCGAAGCCATATGTTCAACCACATAATACGCATCTATATAAATTGAATTTGCAGGCATGGAAACCTGAAACTGCAAAACTTATAATGAAAACAGGTATATGCTTTCTGGATGAAGGTATTAATACTTGGCGTTGACGGCTATATCGGATGGCCACTTGCACTTAGACTGCTTAAGAAGGGACATGAGGTTTTTGGTGCTGATTATTTCTACACCAGGAAGAGGGTCAAGGAGGTCGGATCCGATTCGGCAACTCCCCTGAAATCTTTCAGCAAAAGAAATGAGATCCTGAAAGAAAAGACAGGAAAATCCATCACATTTTTCAAGGGCGATGTCAGCAGTGCTGATTTCAGATATGATATCCTGAACAAGGCGAAGCCGGATGCCATAGTGCACCGTGCAGAACAGAGATCGGCCCCTTATTCCATGATCTGCCTGAAGCAGGCAACCGAGACAATGATGAAGAACGTCGTAAGCACGCTTAACCTGATATATGCAATCAAGGAAATCGTACCCGAAGCCCACCTGCTCAAGCTTGGCACAATGGGTGAGTACGGGACTCCTAACATAGACATACCTGAAGGATTCTTCGAAATAGAATACAACGGAAGGAAGGACTTCCTGCCTTTCCCGAAGAGTGCAGGATCGTGGTATCACTGGACAAAGGTTCATGACTCCAACAACCTGATGTTTGCGAACAAGGTCTGGGGAACAAGAATCACTGATGTAATGCAGGGAGTGGTTTATGGGACAAGGACTCCTGAGATCACTGAAACGGGCCTTTACACGAGATTTGATATTGATGAGGTATGGGGCACAGCACTGAACAGGTTCTGTTCACAGGCCGTGGCCGGACTTCCAATTACGCCCTACGGAAAAGGCGGACAGACCAGGGGGTTCCTCTCACTCGAGGACAGCATACAGTGCCTGACGCTAGCTCTCGAGAAACCTCCGGAGAAAGGTGAATACAGGGTCTTCAACCAGTTTGATGAACATTATTCGGTAGCACAGCTTGCAGACATTGTAAAACGCGTATACGAACACGACTTCGGAAAAGAAGCCTTCATAAAAAGTGTAAAGAATCCAAGGGTGGAAAAAGAGGAACATTACTACAACCCGGTTCACGAGAAATTAAAGAAGCTCGGATACAAGAGGACAAGGGAACTCGAAGCAGAACTGTCCATAATACTCAAGGACCTGAACCGCTACAGGACCAGGATCCTGAGATACAAGGAAGTCATAATTCCCAGAACAGTCTGGTCAGAAAGCAAGAGGAATTAATCCTTTATTTCTGATCTCGAGTATTCAAGAGTTCTCTGGAGGACTCTCACGTACTCGGTAGCTATGCCGACACTGACCCAGTCTTCCTTTTTTATTTCTATTCCCGTGGTTCTGGTGCCGTTCTTTATTGATGAATTTATGGCAGGAGTCAACTCTATGTTTGTACCTTCCTCATCCAGATAGTCCATTACATTTCCATTCAGGGCATAGAATGCGCACAAGGCAAGATTCGAAGGCGGATTCTCTGATTTTTCCACAACAGAATGAACGTCGTACATTCCGTCCTTCGCGGTGACTTCCGCAGTTCCGTACCTCCTCGGGTTATCCACTTTCATGAGGCTCAGGATATTCTGTTCTGGATTTTCGCGGAATTCCCTGACCACTTTCCTGACATGCTCCTTCGGCAGCACCAGGCCGTCGCCTGCGTTAAGTATGAAGGGTGAATTTCCTATCTCATCCCTTGCAGTTCTCACTGCATCACCAAAACCCTGCTTCTTTCCCTGGTAGACTATTGCCACGTTGCTGAATTCATCCGTTATGTAGTCTCTTGTGAATCTGTCATTAGGATCAAGGACTGCCACAAATTCCTCTATTCCGGCATCCTGCAGCCTTGTTATTATGCAATCCACCATGGGCCTCAGGACGATCTTCCCGAACCTTACGTCATATATGGGAAGCATTTCCTTCCGGAACTTCCCGCTAAGTCCTGATCTGGTACCAAGCCCTGCGGCTGTTATTAGAGCTTTCATTCGAACGGGAACAGTATTGCAAGATTATTTAATTAAGCTTTTCAGCAGGTGTGTTCCGTCCGCCGGGATCAGTTTCGCGGACTTCCTCCAAAGCGAAATGAATATAACGCTATATGCAGATTACAGTATATGTCTGAAACCCCATCCGACTTTTTCACTCTTGACGATTTCGACTTAAAGGGAAAAGTTGTCTTCCTCAGAGTTGACATTAATTCACCGATTCATCCTGTGACCAAGGAGGTCATTGGAGTTTCCAGGTTCAAGTCGCATATTGAAACGATTAACGACCTGAGGAGCACAAAACTTGTCATCATTGCGCATCAGAGCAGACCCGGGAAGGATGATTTCACATCTCTGAGGGATCATTCAAACCAGATGAGGAGGCTGATTGGCCGTGAGGTTAAATTTGTGGATGCACTTTTTGGTGAATCCGTGGAAAAGGCAATCAGGGACATGAATCCAGGAGATGTTTTAATGCTGGAAAACTCCAGGTTCTATTCCGAGGAGTCAAATCTTGGAACAACCGACATTGAGACCATGGAATCATCAAATCTCGTCCAGAAGCTTCTCCCCCTGATTGATTACTACGTTGTGGATGCTTTTCCCGCAATTCACAGGGCTCAGACAACGCTTGTCGGATTCAGGCGCCTGCTTCCCAACATCGCGGGAAGGCTTATTGAAAAGGAAATCCGGATGCTGGACAAATTCAGGCTGGGAAGTGAACATCCCAAGATCGCAATACTTGCCGGATCAAAAATAGATGATTCTATACAGGTATCGAAAAGCTTCCTGGAAAATTCCACGGTTGATACAATTATAACGGGTGGAGTCGTTGCAAACGCCTTCCTGTGGGCAAACGGCGTTGATATCGGCCAGAAGAACAAGGATTTCATAATCAAGAATAACAAGAAGCATGAGGATCTCATTGCCATATGCAGGGACCTTCTTTCAAAATACAGGGACAAAATTAAGATGCCTGTGGACGGTGTTCTCAACCCCTCTGGAAGAAGAGTGGAAATTAACGGCAAGATACCTGACGATGAAATAATGGCAGATATCGGACTTGATACTGTTGTTTTTTACACTGGTATTATCAGGGAGGCAAAGGCAATATTCATGAACGGCCCGATGGGAATGTATGAAATTGACCAGTTTTCTGTGGGCACAAGAGAGATCCTGAACTATGTCGCAAACTCAAACAGCCTGAAAATTGCCGGTGGGGGCCACACCTTGAGTGCCCTCGAGAAGCTGGATCTTCTCAACACAATTGATCATGCATCAACGGGTGGAGGATCTCTGATAAGTTATTTATCCGGTGAACCTATGCCTGTCCTAGAAGCTCTTAGAGAGAGCAAGGAACTCTTTAAAGGTAAGGAATATGGCAGAAGAGCAGTTTAATGTTACAAATGAGCTGAATTACTTAAGATCATTAATCGAGTCAATAGACTCACAACTTTCTATACTGAGGAGAGGACTCGAGGAACTCAGGAGAGCCCTGTCGGTCCTGAACGAGTCTGCAATAGGAACCTCCTCCGAAACGCGAATGACGATAGGTGCAGGCATATTTGCAAAAGCCAGGATAGATCTTTCTGAAAATCTCATCGTTCCCATAGGTTCGGAAATGTATGTCGAAGAGCAGCGCGAAAAGACTGTCAGAAGACTGGAAAAGAACGTTGGCGAGGTACAGCAGTCAATAGACGGGCTGGTATCACAGCGCAACGAACTCGGAAACAGGTACGAATCAATACTGGCTCTGATGCAGCAGCAGGAAGCTTCAGAATCGGGCAAGAACTGATATGTTTGAGAACCTGAAAAAGAAATTCAGCAATGTTTTTGCGAAGCAGGAACAGGAAGGAGTCATCAGGAGAGATGAACTTGAAGACCGTATCCGTGAAATCCTCCTGGAGGCCGATGTATCATTCGATTCCGCCGAAAAAATCATCGACGAACTCAGCAGAAGGCTGGGCGACGTAAAGAAGAAGATTGATTATGATTTTGTCAGGGAAAAGCTCAAGGAATCAATAAGGCACTTCCTGGAACAGTCCAACGGCACTACCTCTATTCTCGATGTCGAAAAGAAGCCGTTCATAATACTGTTCCTGGGAATCAATGGAACAGGGAAGACAACCACTATTGCTAAAATTGCAAATTATCTCAAGAATAACGGCAAGAGAGTGGTGATTTCAGCATCTGATACATTCAGGGCAGGTGCTATTGAACAAATCTCGATACTTGGGGAGCGCCTTGGAATAAATGTTATAAAGCATACTGCCAAGAGTGATCCGTCATCAGTTGCATTTGATGCCATAGAACACGCTCAAGCAAGAAATGTTGACTATGTCCTTATAGACTCAGCAGGAAGGATGCAGACAAACAAGAACCTTCTTGACGAGATGAAGAAGATCAAGAGAGTTTCAAAGCCGGATATGACAGTTCTTGTACTGGACTCCATGATAGGCCAGGACGCAATCTATCAGGCCGAGACATTCATGAAGGAAATCACATTCGATGCAGTAATTCTCACAAAACTCGATACAGATGCCAGGGGTGGTGCAATAATGACCATATCCACAGAATTGCAGAAGCCGATCCTCTTCGTGGGAGTGGGCCAGGAATTCGACGACATTCTCGAGTTCAGCCCTGACTGGTATGTGGACAGGATCTTACCTTAAACCTGCCATTATCTGGGATATCTTTTTCGGATCAAGATCTGTCGTAATCAGCGGTATGTTTTCTATGTCAGCAATTTTCACCGCAAGCTTGTCTATGTTTCCAGGCTGTATGTAGACCACTGCTGCTGGCTTCAGTGGATGCACCCTTATGGCAATCATAGGGCTTCTGCCGAATGTGACCTCTGTAAAGAATATCACTCTCTGGCTTGACCAGCCGTATAATTTGCTGTACTCGGAATATGAGAAGGAGAGTATCGCTTTCACTCCGTCAACGATCGTGTATCCCCTGACGTAACGGTTCAGGCCTACTGAGGTGGTGTTGGTTCCGCTTATCATTCGGACAACTCTTTCCAGCGGAACATCGTGATCGTAATCTGTGATATCTATGAGGGCTTCAGACGGCACACCACTGTTGTATCTTCTGAGGATGTTTCCGCCCCTCTTCCTGTCAATTTCCACAAAAGCGAGAACTATTTTCTTTATCGACGTAACGCCCGGAGATTTTCTTCTCCCTGATTCATAGTCGCTGATAACTGACGGTGAAATGTCCAGATGTTTGGAAAGTTCGAGCTGGGATATCCTGAATTCCTCTCTCCACTTTTTTATGGTCTCACCAGGATTTTCTGCAATGGTTATTTCACCCGCTATCTTTTCTTCTATTTCCACAGACGACAAAGGTCAGGTTGGATAAAAATTTGTCGAATCAACATTCGATTAATAACGATACAATCATCCGGGTTGATGCCGGCAGTATAGAAAATATAAATTCCGGATTCGCAATCTGGTGATGCAAATCGTTGACATAATTTCATAAAGCATTCTGTGAAATCATCAGTGTTTTGTTCAGTGGAGCTATTGAAAAGCCGGTTTCCAGAAAAGGTCTTTAATTCTTATGCCAATTAATATAATATAAATTTTGTTAAACAGAATAGTTTACCAAAAAATATTCTAGTCAATTTAATACCTCTTCATGAATATATATTAGGAAAAAAATTTGTGAGAATACCAATATATAAATATAACGATATCTTACATCTCTTATCGAATAATTGAAATAGAATCATTGTTTTCGTCAAAAGATATATATATTACGACGTCATTTTAAAATTGGTGACAAAAAGATGGTCAATCCTTTAGCAGCAAACCTCGTAATGCTTGGGGGCTTTTTCATTGGAATAGCGACCTATGTCGGCATGACGTTTGTTGCGAGAAAGCAAAGCGAGGAAAGAGACAGAGCGTTTAGCTTCTTCCTGATGGGAATGGGAGCATATTCGTTGTTCTACGGTCTATTTGAGAGTACAACGTGGCCGTTCCCGGGAGGATACAGCATACTCTTCGGAGATACATATGCAATTCTGGGTTTCCTGGCAATTGCTAGTGGCTTTACCATACTGAAGAAGGGAAACATGGAGTTCATCGGAATATTTGCGTTCTTTGCAGGCCTGTATGCTCTTATGTCTGGAATAGCAGGGTACCAGCTGAACCTTACAAGAAGTCCGCTGGACATGTTCGGAATGTATCTGGGTGCAGGAGGGGCAGGAATACTTTTGCTTCCGCTGGTGTTTACCAGGAACAGGATCATTGCGATTCTGGTAATCATAGCGCTTGTTGCAAGTGGAGTACTCGCACTGATAACAGGACTCCCGGCCATAAAAGAGCACATAGATTCCTATCTGGCGGTAATACTGCCTAACATGATTGTGGGCTAATCCACAATCACTTAAATTATAGTCTTTGCCCGTCTTTTTCCGATATTTTTAATTCTTTTTCGAAGAAATCTTTGTGTTATGCGTCTTCTGCCAAAAAAATGCAAGGTCATAAATCATTAAAGTGCCACAGACTCTGTGTTGTTAATGATAACCAAGGCTCGAGGTTTTAGGCAAGATCCTTGTGGGGTGCTTTGATGCAACATGCCACAATTGTTAGGGTAAGGATTGTCCTGAACGGCTTGATGACGCTGGAATGAACATTGAGAATTTCTCATTTGAAACGAATCAGTTTCTCCCATCGGAACCCACATATTTAATATCAATTATTTTATTTAAATGATGAAGAATGAGTCTTGACGGTAAACTTGCCATAATAACAGTAATCATCTTAGTAGTACCAGTTTTAGTAGGACTGCCTATCCATTACTTTCTTTTATCACTGTTTGGAGCATTTTTTGCAACTCTGCTTACAATTGCAAGAATCTACGCTAGAGAGGCACCAAATACTGTGAAAGACCTTTTAGAATTAGCTGTCTTCTCAGTGGGATTTCCATTGTTTCTGATTGTGGCAAAAACAGGAGGGCATATTTCAGTATACATACCTTCAGCAATAGTGGGACTTTTGATAGAACTTCCCTTCATTGCTTTATCTGCAATTACACTACTTCTTGCCGTAAAGTCCAGAGGTTTCAAACCAAGAGAACAAAATGGAATTACCAAGTAATTTTTACAGGACTTTCCACACACGACCATCTCATTTTCTCATTTTTATCTGACGTAGTTGGGTATATATGACCTTCCATATTACAAGAATCTGATGAATAAATTGGAGATTGAATTCTCGAACAGTTACCTAAGGAGCATCTTACGGCTTGCCAGAGAATTATGAATAGGGTAACATAAAGAGGAAAGTAAGTCAGACAACAGGTCAAATGAGGTATAATTGATGAAAGAGTTTAAGTCCACAAAGGAGTTTAATATATACTATGTGCTCACCCACAGAAGTGAACAATTTAGTGCACATTGGGAACATCGAATTCATTTGTATTTTGGAGAACATGAGGTGAAAAATTGAGTGAAATGTGGAAATCAGGACAGAGGAGCTTATCGACAGAGGAACTTTTAGGCCGCTCTCTGAACAGTATTGAAGCAAAATACTCGCCAAAGGTGCTATATGCATCTGGTTCTTTGAAAATCCCAATTCCTGGTCCAAGAGTTGCAATTGTGGGAACAAGAGAACCCTCACAAAGGGGGCTGAAGATGGCATATTCGCTTGCCTACTCTTTGTCAAAAAGTGGTATAACAGTAGTCAGTGGCCTCGCCAAAGGGATTGATGCACAAGCGCATAGGGGAGCAATCAATGCCGGAGGGAGTACTATCGCTGTACTCGGAACTCCGCTTGACCAGTTTTATCCGCGGGAAAATCGGGAATTGCAACTCGAGATAATGAAAAACCATCTCGCAATCTCACAGTTCCCTGCCGAGAGAGCCGTTCAAAGAAGGAATTTTGTTATAAGAAATCGAACAATGGCATTAATTTGCGACGCTTCAATCATCATTGAAGCAGGTGAATCAAGTGGTACGCTTAGTCAGGGTTGGGAAGCTCTGAGACTTGGTAGACCATTGTTTATATCCGATTTGGTTTTTGAAAATGAGAAATTGAAATGGCCTAATGAATTCATCGAGTACGGGGCTCTCAGATTTTCTGATCTCCGATACGTTCTTGAGGAAATTCCGCCAACTGATTTTTACGATGGGATTTTGCAGATATGACAGAATTCCATATGCAATCAGTTGAATTTGTTTCCCTGTTGTCATATACTCCTATCCCTAATTCTATAGATAAGAAAATTCTCAAAGAAATGATAAATGCAAGAAACGCTACATATGCAATCAAAAGTGAGAGGGTCATTCAGTGGGATGGGAAAGAGATGCCAATGTCAGAAGTTGTAGCAGAAGTCTTGTTTCGTAATCTGTCAAACATTCCTTTTTCAGATTTCTTTCAAGAAAGCACAGTTCTAATTCCCTTACCGGGTCATTCACCTATCAGACCAGATAGTCTTTGGGTACCGGAGAGAATTTCAAAGGCGCTTACCAGAAAAGGTTTTGGGTCAGATGTAGTTCCCTGTTTGGTCCGGTCAAGACCTGTCAACAAATCATCTTCTTCAACACCAGAAAACAGACCAACAGCAACTATCCATTATGAGTCATTTGATGTAACAAAATCCATAACGGATCTGGAAGACGTAGTTCTGATCGACGATGTCATCACTCGAGGGGGCACACTTATGGGGGCAGCGAATAAGTTGGCAGATGAAATACCCGGAATACGAATTCGAGGTTTTGCTGCAGTCAGAACCATTAGCAACCCACTTGAATTCAACAGTTTAGTAGACCCTGTGAAAGGAATAATCAGCCTATATCCGACTGGAGGAACTCATCGGGAACCATGATTATGACATAGAGAAGATATATCCAGCACATAAAATTATTATAGATTCAACTCTATATATACAAATAGAGGTTTTATCGGTTGACTGAAACTGAGTTTTCTCTTGCGACGCATGCGATAGATGTGAACAATCTGGTGAAGAGCTTCGGCTCGAAGTATGCTGTGAAGGGCCTTACATTCTCTGTCGATGCTGGAGAGCGGGTTGCACTCCTTGGGCCTAATGGAGCAGGAAAGTCCACTACTCTGAAGATTATCGCAGGCCTGTTGAAGCCTGACAGCGGAGAGGCAAGAATCGGCGGATATCCACCTACCGATCTCAGGGCCAAGAGGATGCTGGGATTTCTTCCTGAAGATGCAACGCCATACATGGGGCTTTCCGTGCGGGAAAATGTTGAGTACATCGGGGCAATCAGGGGTACAGAGAACCTGAAGGACAGGGTGGAACTCCTTTTTGATCTTCTTGATCTCAGGCAGTATGAAAGGTCAAAGACCAACAGCCTTTCCAGGGGGAACAGGCAGAAATTGGCACTTGCCCTTTCAATTGTGCATAATCCCAGTATGATAATCATGGACGAGCCACTGAACTATCTTGACATTCCAACCCAGGAAAGGGTAATAGATTACCTGATGGGCACAAAAGCAAGCTTTCTCGTTTCAACTCATATTATGTCCATAGCTGAGCGGCTTACAAACAGGGTGATAATAATATCACACGGACAGACAATATGGACAGGAAGGATCAAGGATCTCAGGGAATTCGGAAATCCGGATGAACCTGTGGAGAAAATAGTTGCAAGGATGATGAGCAATGTTCCTTAGACTGATGAAGCTCATTATCAGAAGCCGTTTTTCATGGAGTTATTTCCTGGTAATTTTCCTTTTCATAGTTTATGCAGCCATGTCTGTTTTTGGTTTTGGAAACCCTTCACAAAACGATCTGGGTCAGTATTACTTTGCGGGCGTCCTGGGTCTATTCGCTACAGCATCTGTCCTGATAGGCGGCCTGACAATGACAAAGTCAGACAGTGAATTTCTCCTAGTCTCAGCAGTCAAAAGGAGAACACTCGCCTTTGCACTTTACGCAGGCCAGTACCTTTACACCGGACCCATAATACTGTCCGCGTTTGCCATTCTTACACTCACAGTCCCTTACAGTGCACCTGATAAAGCACTGATATTCCTCGGTGTATGCTTTCTGAGCACTTTTCCCGTTTCTCTCAATACAAGCAGCACCAATATGAGGCTCCCGATCAGAATCGCAATAGCAGCTCTGGTACTTCTCTGGATATTCTCTTTTCTCCTCGGTTTCCAGTATTCACCGATATCACTGTTCCACGGACACGTAATTGAAGCTGTAGGGACATCAATCACAGTATCGGCCCTTCTGCTTTTGAGGTCTTTCATGCTGCTCAGCAGGGAAGATCTTGCAATCAAGGTACTTGATCTCAGGAGAAGGTCTTCTGAGTACCGGAACATAAAGGATTATTCGTCCCTGTCTCCCCTGAGGGCAGTTATGCTTTACGGATTTTCACAATTTGAACTGGCATAAAAAACAAGCCTGCCGGGACCTCTGCTTCTAACTGGCAGTAGGATCAGGTTTACCATCGTCTTTGCATTTTTTGTCGCAATTGCGGTTACACACGAATACATATTATTCATCATGTGTCCTACTATGCCTGCCCCCAACAGCCCTGCCGTCTCTTTGGGCTTTTTTTTTTTTGTAATTTTTGCAACTATATACATTGGAGTATTCCCGCCACTGATAATGTCGGGAAGCACGATACCTATGGAAAGGGCATGGCTGTCTTTCATATCCATGAATCCAAGTTCGTACATGCCTATGCTGATTGGGGCCAAGATGGTACAGATGCTGTACCTCCTTTCACCGTTCTTCGTTGTGGACTTCGTGTTGTTCTTTATGGGATTCCATTATGCCCTCAGCAATATACTCGTTTTTGCCGTTTATGACCCTTTGTTCCTGGCACTTTTCATAGCACTCAATTTCAGGGCCATAAATTACCAGATCACGGAAGAGTCACTTATTACCTCGAGATTCAATGCTTCCCAGTTCATACTGATACCCTTCGTGTTATTGTTCTTTGGAGTCGCAGGAGTTTCCTCTATTTTTCCCATTTCCGGAGTCGTTGTGGTGCCGGTGATGGCTCTTGTCATATACCTGATCTTCAGGTGGAGGGATTTCTGGAACAACAGGCTGTACAAACTTGTTGAAAAAGGATTCATTTGAAATCGTTGCTGACTGCCATTAGGAGGAACTTAAAGTGCGAATAAGCATTAGAAAGTTATATCAATTCGGATTCTTGGTGGTCCCGTAGCGCAGGAAAATGATAGAGAGTAAACCAAGTACTGCCAGTACTGTGATGAAAAAAGCAATGTTATCGTTGATTGAAAAATAGGGAGGCAGTTTAATAAATCCACCCCACCCAAGTACCTCTATGAAACTGAACACAGCCATTAAAAATAGGAATAGCAAACCTGTTAATTGCAATTTTTTACGTTTGTTGTCCATCAAACACCGCTCCCCATTATGTGCTATCAGCAACATGAACTATCTTGTGTCCCATCCAGTTGATCAGTTCAACACTAGTTTGAGATGCTATTATAAATGGAATCAAGATTGCAGATATCATGTATAATTATGTTTGGAAATATAGTAATTCCGAATTGTTCGTTAGTTTATAGCACATGCATATCTTCGTGAAAATAGAATTATGGACCATCTTTCTTTTCAACTTCTGAAATAGAATAAAAAAGGCAAGAACAATCAGGACAATTCCAAAAAATGCATATTGTTTTAATAAGAAATGGTAGACTAAAGTTATTAGAATCAATATTATACCTGCGATTGCAAAGATCATGTACAAAATCTGCTGTAAATTCGAAACGATCCCTTTCGCCGATCTTAATCGACCTCCATTGACAAATACTTTTTCCCGGTTATCCATTCCTCATTGATGTCCATGAGAATGGATCCTGTCAGTCTCATGAGTGCATTCCCTGAGGGGAATGCACCTACCTTCTTCGTCCTTCTCTTGACCTCATAATTCAAACGTTCCATCATGTTTGTTGTCCTGATTCTCCGCCAGTGCCTTTTTGGAGAGGAACGGTAATTGTACAGTGAATCATGCCACCTTTCATACATCTCTGCAGCCTTTTCCATTCCATTATTCATCAGATTCTGCTGCACCAGTGGCAGCAGTTCGGGATTCTCCAGCGATTCCTTCACGATAAGTGAAACTGAATCCCATTTCTTCCCGGGAATCTTCTTCATGAGGTTCCGCATGAAATGCACATGGCAATACTGCCATGCTGCTCCCGGAAAAGATCGGAGTACAGCTTCCCTGATCCCCTTATGGCCGTCTGATATCACCAGTTCCAGACCATTAAGGCCACGATCCTTCAGGTCATCGAAGAACGATTCGTAATCTATTTCGGTTTCAGAGTCGTACAACCTGGCCCCCAGTATTTCACGATATCCATCCTTCCTTACACCGGCGGCGATGTACAGGGCCATGCTCCTGTACATGCCGTCATTGCGAACTTTGATGTACGTTGCATCAACATACATGTAACTGATCGGATAATCAATGGGCTTCTCAAGGAATTCCCTGACCTTTGCATCCAATTCAGAGGAGAGCGATGATACATATGACGGGGAGATCTTCTGAATACCAAGATTCCTAACAATATCGTTGATCTTCCTTGTCGACACTCCCTGAATGTATGATTCCAGTATCGCCGACTCAATTGCTCTTTCCACTCTGCTGTATCGATCAAATACATGAGTTTCGAATGGAAACTCACGTATCTGGGGCTTCTCCAGAGTGAGATCGCCGTCCGATGTCTTCAGTGATCTCTTCCTCTTGCCATTCCTGTGTGCTTTCCTCTGATCAGATCTCTCGTACCATTTCGCCCTGATCTGATCCATCGCTTCCCTGTCCATGACTTCGTTCAGAAACCACTCGATCAGCTGTTTCTTCCCTTCCTGATTGTCATTCAGGAAAGTGCTTATTAATTCCTCTACCATGTTCAACTGGTCCTGCATCTTTTGGTCCTCCTAATTCCAAATTTTGCGGGACCTCTTTAAAATTACATCACTTTATGCACACGATCCTCGCATAAGAAAAAGGGGCGGATTCAATATAATTTTTTTACGCGTGGATAATTAATTATTCAACCAAAGTTTATGGGATTTTATGGACAAGAATAGCATATCTGCCTACCTCTCAGACGGCGCTGATGCCCGCATCTCCGTTGACATCGATAAAGTTACTCAAGTAGGAGAGGAACTTTCCAGCATTTTTTCAAAGGGGGGTAAGTTGTTGTTGATGGGAAATGGAGGAAGCGCTTCTGATGCTCAGCACATAGCTGCCGAGTTCGTAGGTAGGTTTGAGATGGAGAGAAGGCCATTACCAGCGATGGCTTTGAATGTAAACACATCTTCCATTACGGCAATTTCAAATGATTATTCATATGATGTGATATTTGAGCGTCAGGTGAGGGCATTCGCTTCTGATAATGATATGTTAATAGGGATCTCCACCAGTGGAAACTCCATCAACGTTTTAAATGCATTAAAAGCAGGTAAAGAAATTGGATGTTATTGCGTTTCTCTTACAGGCTCTAATCCAGGAAAGATGCACGATGTTTCTGATACAAACATAAAAGTGCAGAGTTCTAGAACGTCCATAATTCAAGAAGTACACATCGCTTTGGGACACATTTGGTCCAAGATGGTGGAAGATATTCTTTTTACTGATAACAAACACCAAGAATGAAAATTTGAAAGAATAAGTAAAAATATAATATTTCTTGATATTGCGGTTACAAATGGAAACCAAAAACATAGTAGTTACAGGTGGTGCTGGATTTATTGGAAGCAATTTATTGGACGCGTTGAAAGACCATAACCTGACCGTTATAGACAACCTTCACACGGGTAGCGAGGAAAACCTCAAAGCAGTGGAGGCTAATGTCACATTCAAAAGAGCCGACGTCAAGAACATAGGGGAGATTGGCGGCCAAATCGATAACATATATCACCTTGGGTTTTACTCCGCATCTCCAATGTACAGGGATAATCCCATGCTCGTATCTGAGGTTGTAGCAGGCATGACTGCTGTTCTTGAGTTCGCCGTGAAGAATTCATGCCCGGTTGTATTCTCTTCCACTTCCTCGATATATAATGGCATATCACCTCCCCACAAGGAAGACATAATACCAAATGTCACGGATTTCTATACGGAGGCGCGTATTGCTTCTGAAAGGCTCGGGGAGCTTTACAGCAAGCTGCATGGAGTAAATGTCGCAGCAATGCGCTTCTTTTCTGTTTACGGATACCATGAAAAAGCCAAAGGCGGATATGCAAATCTCGCCACGCAGTTTCTATGGAGCATGCTTAAAGATGAGAGCCCAGTAATTTATGGCGACGGAACACAGAGAAGGGACTTTGTCTTTGCAACTGATGTGGCGGAAGCACTGATCAAGGCTTCAACCGTGAAAGGGTATGATGTTTTCAACGTGGGTTATGGGAAAAATTATGACTTAAATGAGCTTGTATCAAAACTCAACGCCCTCCTCGGTAAGAATATACAGCCCAAATACATCGAAATGCCAGTAAAGAACTACGTTATGGAGACACTCGCAGACACATCGAAAGCAAAAGAGAAGATAGGGTTTCAGGCAAAGGTTGATCTTGACAGCGGCCTAAATAAGATATACGATTATTACAGGTGAGTGCTTGAAAGAAAGGATGATCATGTCAAGAACCCCTCTCCGGATAACGTTTGTCGGCGGAGGAAGTGATCTTCCTACTTACTACAGGGAACACGGTCCAGGTGCAGTTGTATCTGCCACCATAAACCGGTACATCTATGTGGTAGTGAACAAAAAGTTCGATGACAGGATTAGGGTCAGTTACTCTAAAACAGAAATTGTCGACAGCGTGGAAGAGATCGAACACCCTACAGTGAGGGAAGCCCTCAGGCTCCTTGACATCAATGGCGGTGTTGAGATTGTCAGCATTTCAGATATTCCCTCTACTGGGACAGGCCTCGGATCGAGCAGCACTTTTCTCGTAGGGCTGCTGAATGCGCTTCATGCATACAAGGGGGAAAGTGCATCCGCAAAACAGCTCGCAGAAGAGGCCGTTAAGATTGAGAGGGAAATCCTGCAGGAACCCGGGGGAAAGCAAGATCAATACGCAGCTGCTTACGGAGGAATAAACCTTATTGAATTCCATCCTGACGAAACAGTTTCTGTCAAGCCGCTGATCACGAAGGAGGATTACAGGAGCAGGCTGGAGAGATCGTTGCTTCTACTCTACACCGGAATAAGCAGAAAATCTACAAAAATACACAGGGAACAGTCATCGTCCATATCACAGAAAATGACTACTTACAGCAAAATGGCAAAGCTAGCATACAGCTTCTATGACGGGTTGTGCAATGGCGAGATAGAAGAATTGGGGAAATTCTTGAATGAAAACTGGATCCTCAAGAAAACTCTGGCTTCTGGAATAACAACAAACTCAATAGAAGAACAATACCGGAAAGGGATGAGTGCTGGGGCATTGGGAGGCAAGATCGTTGGTGCCGGTGGAGGAGGTTTTCTGCTCTTGATTACGCCAGAAGAAAGAAGGGCAGCCGTAATTTCTGCCAGCCGCCCACTGAGGGAAGAACCGATTTCAATGGAATATGCTGGTTCAAGAATAATGTATGTTGGAGAGTAGGCTTCAAACAGCAACTTCCTCTGAAAGCATCTTCTTCACCCCGTCCGCAATTGAGTGTTTAGCCCTGAATCCCAACTCCTTTTCGGCTTTGGTGATATCGGCCTGTGTAAACATCTGGTAGCTGTTGTATGGGATTGGCTTGTACTCAGGCACCAGTTCAGATCTGATCTCTTCCTTCACAATGGAATATATCTCATTGAAGGTGGTTGAGGTACCAGTACCAACATTGTAGACAGATCCTGATCTTCCATTTTCAAGCGCCCTCATATTAGCCTCTGCTACATCATCGACATACACAAAATCGCGCCTCTGGGAACCATCCGCAAAGATCACTGGTGTTATGCCCATGGATAAGTCGCTAATGAATTTTGATATGACACTTGAATATGCGCCTTTGGAGTTTTCCCCTTTTCCATAGGTGTTGAAATATCTGAGGCAGACTGTTTCGATATCGCCCCGTAATGAGAAATAGGATGCTGTTTCCTCATTCACGGATTTGCTCAGCGGATACAGGTTCCCGTAGACGGGTTTCAACTGATCCTCATTCCCTGGAACGGCCATGTTTCCATAAATTGCAGAAGAGGATGCAAGCACGATCTTAGGG
>OFHI01000038.1_pt1 | contig 33193 bp, 24 predicted proteins | sample 1522021 | NCBI WGS metagenome assembly OFHI01 (sample SAMEA2464839, study PRJEB22497) | soil metagenome | biome: Grassland; feature: Farmland; material: Clay | place: Australia | collected 2013-02-01 | depth 1.4 m | reverse complement strand
CCCTGATGGGAGGCTTGAGAAGCTCCCGATAGTCTACGATGAACGGCTCGATAGATTCATGGAGCGAACCATATATCAGATGGGGCCTATAAGGACTGTCAAGCTAGCGCTTATAGTAATGTTTCCGTGGCTGCGGAGCGCGTTCAGGCGGTTGCGAGGGAAGGCTACCTGATGAGAAACGAAAACGTGAACGCATGCGATTCCCGGTTTCAAAAAAATTGACTTTTAATAAGACGCAGTATTTGGTTGATTCGCAGGATGAAGCTCGCTTTATTGTTGGGCGGCCGATTTGGCGTGGCCGGATATTTCTCTATCGGGAAAAGAGCTGATCTTAGGTCGGCAGAGTTTGCGCACTTCATTAACAATGTTTCGCTTGGAAAAAACATTGCAGTGTAAGCGAGTGCCGGTTGCGGGGATGATGCTTTGATTTACAGCGACGTGGCATTCATCGGACGTGATCGCGGAACCGGTGTTCCTGCGAAGACAGTCTACTATTCAGTCAGACGGGGTCCCCAGCAGTGATTCTCGAGTTTGCAACCCGTTCAAACCCGAAAAGCAGCCGGAGCGGCGAGAGTCCGATCCTCCGGGTCTGATGATTTTCTCCATGGCACCGCCACACACGGTGCTCGGTTAAGGGCGGGCCTCTTGCTATCTGGGATCGATTCTTGGTTTGACGCAATAATCTCATGCCGCGTCTCTGGCGATGGTGCGTCATACGAGGTGGATACGGTTATGATAGGGAACCGTAGACCCCCAATATTGATCACCGTACGAGCTTCCCAATATTTCAAGGAGGATTATGCGCATTCTGATTCACGGCATAAACTACGCCCCTGAACCAACGGGGACAGGCAAGTACACCGGGGAAATGGTGGAGTGGTTGTCGGCTAAAGGGCATGAAGTGCGTGTTATTACCGCCCCGCCGTATTATCCGGAATGGGCGATAAGAGTTGGCTATTCGAGCTGGCGTTATCGGAAAGATCAAGCCGGAACCGATGAGCATGGTGCTACTGTTTGGCGTTGTCCCCTGTGGGTCCCGAAGAAGCCAAACGGCATCAAACGCTTGATCCATCTGGCGAGTTTTGCCATCACAAGTGCGCCTGTGATGCTTGCGCAGGCACGCTGGAAGCCAGAATTGGTAGTGTGCATTGCACCTACGTTGGCTTGTGCCCCTGTTGCACTGCTAACGGCACGATGGTCAGCACGTTCAGTTAGTTGGCTTCACGTGCAAGATTTCGAGGTGGACGCGGCATTTCACATGGGCATGCTACGGTCGGAATTAGGCCGTCGTGTTTTTCTATGGATTGAAAGAAATTTGTTTTGTCGGTTCGACCGAGTATCAACCATCTCTGAGCGAATGGTGGAGCGTTTGGCGGATAAGGGGGTGCCACCGGAGCGGCGAACCCAGTTTCCGAACTGGACTGAGCTGACCTCGATCCGACCGCTCGGATACCCATCGCCCTTGCGGGCGGAACTCGGGCTTCAGGATGACCAAATCGTCGTACTGTACGCCGGTAATCTGGGTGAAAAGCAGGGCTTGGAGATTTTGGTCGAGGCGGCGAAGATGACAGAGGGCAATGCGCGGATTGTCTGGGTGATTGCGGGGGCGGGTAGCGCCAGGTCTCGCCTACAAAGGCTCGCGAGTGATTGTCGCAATATACGCTGGCTGCCGCTGCAGCCAGTGAGCCGGCTTAATGAATTGCTTAACTTGGCAGAGATTCATGTATTGCCACAGCGTGCCGATGCGGCAGACTTGGTGATGCCATCCAAGCTTACAAATATGTTGGCCAGCGGCCGGCCGGTAGTAGCTACGGCTGCGCCGCATACGCAACTGGCTCAGGTAGTCGATGGCCATGGTATCGTTGTGCAACCGGAGGATGCCGAAAGCCTTTCAAAAGCTGTTGCGGAACTCGCATCTGATGAGTCTCGGCGCCGCGATCTCGGGGCTAAAGCACGCGCGTATGCGGAGAAATTCCTGGATTGCGATAAAATCATGGGCCAGTTTGAAAGGGAAGCGGCAACTTTGGTCGCTGGGACAGCGGGAGCGAGGTGAACCTGGATGTGTTGCGCTTGGTTTTTGTAGGAACGATTTGGATTGTGGCTGAACGGTCGAAGTGTATTTCAGCTTCGCGTATGAGGATTCAGAGTGAGAAACGAAAGTTCTAAGTTTGACTACGACGCGTGCGTCATTGGAACAGGCCGAGTGGGGCTTCCGCTCGCTTTGTCCCTGATTGACAAGGGTCACAAGGTTATTGGCATTGACCGGGACGAGCGGATTCGCCGCCTTGTAAATTCCGGCAAAATGCCATTTCATGAACCGGGCTACGATCAGCTGATTGCCAGTGGACGCTTGCGTGTAGAAACGAATAGTGAGGTTGTCGCAAATAGCCGTGCTGTGATCATAACGGTCGGCACTCCATTGCATGCACATATTGAAACAGATTTGAGTCAGATCGATAAGGTTCTGGAATCGATTGCGCCACGGCTGAGGGAAGGGCAGCTTATATGTTTGCGCAGCACGGTGGCCCCAAAAACAACCCGCTACGTCTTGCGATGGATCGAGAGTCATACCGACCTTCGGGTGGGGCGGGATATTGGTTTGGCTATGTGCCCAGAGAGGTTGGCAGAAGGCAAGGCGCGTGAGGAGATTAACTCACTTCCGCAGATCATAGGTGCCGAAGACGGCTACAGTATGGATATGGCGCATTCACTGTTTGGCCCTCTCGGTTGCGAGTTGCTCTACGTAGACTATGTTTCTGCCGAACTTGTCAAACTTTTCAATAATGCCGCGCGGTATATTCACTTTGCTGTCGCCAACCAGTTTTCCATTTTATGCGATCTTTTTGGCGCCGATATTCATAAGGTCAGAGAGGTTGCCAATCATGACTACCCTCGCAGCCAGATAGCCTTGCCCGGGTTCACCGCAGGAACCTGTCTCCGCAAGGATTTCGGAATGATTAACGAATGGTCTCCATACCCGGACCTTCTTCTATCCGCATGGAAGGTCAATGAGTTTATGCCGGCTTTTCTAGTAAAGCATATGCTTCAACGAACCTCTTTGCATGAAAAGAGGGTGGCGGTGTTGGGTTATAGCTTTAAGTCGGACACCGATGATGTGCGAGACAGTTTGGCTCCGAAACTGGTGCGATACATCAGAAGGGAGATGCCGGCCTCCATCCGTATCTCAGATCGCTGGCTCCCCGACCCGCTTCCTGATGCTCCGGATGAAGCGGATCGCAACTGGCCTGAGGAAGAGGCCATCTCCGAGGTGGATTGCATTTTCGTGGCAACAAACCATTCCGGATATGGGAAGTTGCTCCGAGAGCAGGCCCGGAAGGCATCTGAGATCTGGATTGCCGATATATGGAATGTTGGAGGTCTGGATAAGGTCTTTTATACGGCGGGGGAATTGCTTGATGGGATTGATTCAACAACTGGCGTGAGGGTGGCATGAAAGCATTGGTTACAGGCGGAGGTGGTTTTCTAGGGGTCGCCGTTTGTCGGGCCCTGACTGCGCAAGGCGTGCAGGTAAGGGCGCTGGATAACGGTTGGCGTCGCCGTGAGCGTAAGGGGCTCGCTGCGGAGTTTGAATACGTGCAGGCCGATGTTCGCGACTACGAGGCAGTTCTTAAGGCTGCCCGGGGATGCGATACGGTATGGCATTTGGCGTACATCAACGGAACCAGGTTCTTCTACGAGCATCCTGATCTGGTTATTGAGGTCGCCGTTAAAGGGACTCTTAATACGATCGAAGCGGCCATTGCGGCCGGGGCGGATCGATATATTCTTGCCAGCAGCAGTGAGACGTACCAGCAGCCCACGCACTTGCCTACCACTGAGTCAGAAAGACTGATTGTACCGGATGTAACTAATCCACGTTTCACGTACGGTGGTGGAAAGATTACCGCAGAGCTTATGGCTCTCCACATTGCAGGCCGACGAGGTTTGGAGCCCGTTATTTTTCGGCCCCATAATTTTTACGGGCCCAATATGGGGTTTGAGCACGTAATTCCTGAGTTGGTCAGGAAGCTTGTGGATGCCAGCAACGGCTTACGTTCTTCCAAGGTCCAGTTGGAGTTGCAGGGTGATGGCAGCGATAGACGAGCATTTTGCTATGTAGACGATGGAGCAAGAGGCGCGGTAGTTGCTGGTCTATCGGGGAAACCGGGCGAAATTTATCACGTAGGTACCGAGGAGGAAATCTCGATTGCATCGCTCGCTGAGCAGCTCGCGGATATTCTTGGCCTAAAAGTCGAGCTCGTGCCGGGAAAGAATGTAATCGGAGGAACTACGAGACGCTGTCCGTCGATTTCAAAGCTGGCCGGCCTCGGGTATCAGCCCGAAATGTCTCTGGACGAGGGGTTGCGCAAGACCGTGGAGTGGTATGTAGATTACTACATGGCCGAGCGAAGGGCCGTTGGGTGAAAGCAAGCAATATCGATCGCGTCGTAGTGACCGGAGGGAAAGGGTTCTTTGGACGCTATATCTGCCGCGCTTTGGAGAAAGACGGCATAGAAGTGGTTGCCCTGGGTGCCCGCGATTACAATCTGGTAGATCAACGGGCTGTCCAGTCTTTATTCAAGGATTTACGACCTTCGATCATAGTTCACGCAGCAGCGGCCTGTGGAGGCATCGGCGCAAATATTGCGAATCCTGGCAAGTTCCTTCATGACAATGCCATGATGGGTCTTCAATTGCTGGAGGAAGGAAGAAAAGCGGATCTGCGAAAATTTGTGCTGATCAGTACTACCTGTGCATATCCAGAGAAAGCGTCAATGCCCCTAAGAGAGATCTCGCTTTGGGACGGTTCTCCTACGCCTGCTACAGGTCCATACGGGATAGCGAAGCGCATGCTGCATGAGGCGTGTCGCAGCTTTGAGCAACAATATGGATTAAGTTGTTCGGTATTGTTGCCCGCCAATCTATATGGCCCCGGTGACCATTTTGATGAAGAGAACAGCCATGTCATCGCGGCACTGATTCGGCGTTACTCCGATGCAGCTAAAAGGGGATTGCCAGAGATACGTAACTGGGGAAGTGGGAGGCCAACCCGTGAGTTTATTCATGTGTCGGATGCAGCCGAGGCGGTACGTCTGGCGTTATATTCGGATACAACATCGGAACCGATAAATATCGGTACCGGGGTAGAAACGTCAATCCGTGAACTTGCGGCAATCATAGCGGCGGAAGTCGGGTACAAAGGCAAGACTTTCTGGGACGAGAGTAAGCCAGATGGGCAACCAAGACGGTGTCTAGACGTGAGTCGCGCAACCGGAATCCTGGGGTTCCGAGCAAAAGTTCAACTCAGAGAAGGTTTGTCGGAGACTGTGAGCTGGTTTAAGCAAGCATAGCCTGGAATGGGTCTATATGGGTTATGGTTGCTTTTAGCGATCCGGTGGCTCGGTGGTGTTCGCTCGTGCAGTTGGCAAGTTTAGCTTGCGCCTGCTCGACCGCGTTTTGCTTTACGGCTTGCTATTGCCTGTAATTCACCATATCCGTTTGTGCATTTGGATTTCCTGTGGAAGGGTCGCCGTAAGTTTCTGCTCAATCTCGTTGAGTTGGTGCAGGTTTTGCTTAATCTGGTTGTTCAGAAGCAAAGCGGTCATGCCTATATTCTCAAGCAAACGCATCAGACTATTTCCGAGGTGCTGCTGCTGAGCGGTCTCTGAAGCCGATAAATCAGGGGTACATAACCAAGGCCAGGAATTTAGTGCTGATCCCCGCTCCCGCGATTGGCCGGCTGCATGGTCTCTCCGGGCCAGCCAAAGCATCCCGGCATACGCGCCTTTGTCATTGCCCGGGCCCGATGTTATTGATGCGGGTTCGCCTGGTTGTCACGTAAACGCGCGCGAACGGCAGAAATATAGTTTGCGGCCACCGCCGCGAGCAGTGACAGAATAACCCCAACGACGGCGCCTAATATCGCGATGATGCTTCTCGGGAGGCTGGTTGGCTCCGCGGACCGTAAGGGGCCCGCGACGATTTGCGACGCCTGAAGGTTGTTGATCTCGGCCTTGACGCTGGCAACTTTAGCCTTTGCGCTCGCAATCTGGCCGGGAAGTTCGACTTCGAGGGTCTGCTGCAGGTCCGAAAGCCGTTTCTCCGACTTCTCCACTTGATTGCCCAGCAATAGGGAGCTCATGGCATCGTTGGCGCTGCGGGCATGGCGGCTTGATTCCAATTGCTGCCGTTTCGCCTGCTCTTGAAAGGCTTTCAGGCTCTTGATCTGCTCTTTCAGGAGCGACTTGTACATCGGGTCTTCAAGTTCCTGAACGCTCGCCTGCGCATCGGCCAGCTTGCCTTCCAGCTTGGCATGCATGACGCGGGTGAGCGGAAGCTCGGAATTGATGAGCTGCTGGGCGGCGGTTTTCTCGATCGAAATGAAAGTATTCGCCAGCGTATCCGGGGCGTTTCCGGTAATGACGATGAGGTCGGTCTTCTCCGGGCTGGACACGTCGAAAGAGAGCTTTTTGGGGTTGATTCCGCTCTGCTGCGCCCGCTGCTGAACGATCTCCGGCAAAAAGCCGTTCTCGACTTTCTTCGCGGCCGAGTCGGGTGGTTCCACCGGCTGCACCGTGTCGCCCACGATTTGGGTGCCGATCTGAATGGTCGTGGAGTAGCTGTATTTCTTGGGTATTAAAAATGCTAGTGCCAGGCCAAGACCGATACAGACGAGAAAGACGACAAGCATCAGTTTCCAGCGGCGCCAGAGCGAAACACCAACATCCACCAGGTCGATCTCGTCACTGGTGTAGGCATATGGGACCATGGCCTGCATGGTTGGGGTCTCGGGGTTGTTCTGCGAATCGGCAGGTTGCCGGGTGTCGTCTTGCGCCAAGGTGCCTCTCCTTGAATCTGCGTGGCTTCGGGCGGGGGAGCGCCGTGACTCAAGGCGCCCTGCGTGCTTCAAGCAGGGAGATGCTAACCAATTCGCCCCGAGCGGACAAGTTTAATCCAAGTGCCGCATGAATTATTGGGATCAGGCGCCGGTACCGGTTTTGGTGAGCAGTCGTGGCGCTCGGCGGCGGCGGAGGTTCACGATGAGCACGCCCAGGAACATCACGCCCACGCCCGACAGGGCGATGGGAGACAGGTCCTCGCCCAGCACCGCCCAGCCCAGCAACAGCGCCACGGCCGGGTTGACGTAAGCGGTGGTGCCCAGCTTCGCCGGCTTGGCATGGTGGATCAGCCAGTTGTAGGTGCCGTAGGCAAGGCCGGAGCCGAACACCGTGAGGTAGGCGAGTGCCCCGGTGGCAGTCCAGGTCCAGTGGACGCGCGAGTATTGGCCGGTCGCGAGCGCGATGCCGGTGAGGATGCAACCGCCGACCATCATCTCCAGGCCCGAGAATACGAGCGGTGAGGCGGAGAAACCGCGGCTTCGCGAAAACATCGCCGCGGCCGCCCAGCAGCACGACGAGCCCACCAGCGCCAGTGCCGGGAACAACGGGCCGTGGTGGCCGTGCGCGCGCGGCAGCAGCATGAGCGCCGTACCGGAAAAGCCCAGCACCAAGCCCACTAGAGTGAGCGGAAGCAGGCGCTCCCCGCGCGGTCCGAGCGTGCCGAACAGGGCGATGAACAGCGCGGAACTGGAAACGATGAACGCGGCCTCTCCCGAGGGAACCCACTGCTCGGACCACGTCACGACCCCGTTGCCGATCACGACCAGGCCCACGCCCAGGACGACAAGGGTGACCCAGTCGCGGCGGCTGGGCCAGCGTGCGCCGCGGGAGAATCCCACCAGGGCCAGCACCATGCCGGCGGCGAGGAACCGCAACCCGGCCAGCACCGCGGGCGGGATATCGGCGACGCCAATCCGAATAAAGAGGTAGGTGGAGCCCCAGACCAGGTAAAGTACGGCGAAGGCGGCAATTACCTTGAGGCGGTTCGCGGAAGGCGCTTCGTTCGGGTTGTCGCTCATGTCGGTCGTCTGGCAGGTTGGAAGGGCCAGGGATACTCCGTCGTTTGGCAGGCTGAGGTTCGGGAGTCCGGCGGCTTGCCCGGGTGGAAGTTGAGGTCAGGCCTCCGCTGCAATCGTCGCGATCAGGCCGTGTGCCTGGTCTTCGATGTTGCGCAGCACCTGTTCGCAGACCGCGAGTTTATCCGCCGGGATGTCCTGGAGCAATTGGCGCGAAACGTCGCGGGCGATGCGGTGGATATCATCCAGCGCCGCGCGCGATTTCCCGGTCAGGAAGACCAGTTTGGCCCTCCGGTCCGTCGCGCAGGGGCGGCGTTCGACCCACCCGTCGGCCGCCATGCGGTCAAGCAGGCCCGCGAGCGATGCGCATTCGATGCCGATATTGCAGGCCAGTTCGCGCTGCATCACCCCCTCGGTGGCCTTGTCGAGGGTCAGCAGCGCCATCCACTTCGCCTGGCTGAGCCCGAGCTCGGCCAGGCGCACGTTCATCAGGCGCCGCCAGGCCTTGGCGGTACGCGAAAGCGCATGGGGAAAGGAAGATACCTGGTCTTCGGTCATGGCTTACTGCTCCTCCGCCAGGCGCGCGAGTGCCGCTTCCTTATCGGCTTCCGCGGCAGCGTGCGCGTGATGGTCGCGGGCGATGTAGTAATACATTACCGGCACGATATAGAGCGAGAAGAGCGCTCCCACGCCGAGGCCGGTGGCGATCCCCAGGCCCCGCTGGTGCCGCGGCGGTGCGCCGGCGCCGCTGGAGGCAATCAGGGGAATAACGCCGAGCACCATTGCGAGGGTAGTCATGAGGATCGGGCGCAAACGTACGGCAGCGGCTTTTTGTACGGCCTCGAGCTTGCCGAGGCCTTCTTCCCTCTGCATCTGGTTGGCGAACTGCACCACCAGGATGCCCTGCTTGGTGATCAGTCCGAGCAGGGTGATGAGCGCGATCTCGGTGTAGATGTTGAGCGTGGCGAAGCCCAGGCTCATGAAGATCAGCGCACCGGCCACCGACATCGGGATCGTGAGCATCACGATCGTCGCGTCGCGGAAACTGTTGAACTGCGCCGACATCAGCAGGTAGACCAGGATTAGCGCCAGCACGATGGCGAAGATGAAGGTGTGGCCCTGCTTCTCAAACTGGCGGGAATCGCCGGCATAGTCGATGTTGTACGTCTTGGGCGCGTTTTCCAGGGTCAGTTTCTTCAGGTAATCGAGAGCCTCCCCCTGCGAAACCCCCGGTGCCGGGATGCCGGTCAGTGTCGCGCTGTTGATGCGGTCGAACTGGGGCAGGGCCTCGGGGATGGTGCGGGTCTTGAAATGCACCAGCGTCGATAGCGGGATCAGCTTTCCGTTGGCGGCCCGCACGTGGTACTGCGACATGTCGTTCAGCGTTGCGCGTGCCGAATCGGGTGCCTCCGGGATGACCTGGTAGGAGTAGCCCTTCATGGTGAAGTGATTGACCCAGCCGCCCGAGAGCAGGGGCTGCAGGGCCGAAGCGATCTCCCCCATGGTGATGCCCAGGCTGCCGGCAAGCTTGCGGTCGACGATCAACCGGTATTGCGGCTGGTCGATCTTGAGGTCCTTCTGAAGGAAGATGAACTTGCCGCTCGCCATGGCCTTGGAAAGCACCGTTCTGGCGACGTTGTCGAGCTGCGCATAGGTGCCGCTGCCGGCCTTGATCACGAAATCGATCGGCAACAGGCTGGTGGAACCGGGCAGCGGCGGCGGTGTGGATACCGACAGGTGCAGCCCCGGAAGCTTGTTCAAGGCCTGCGGGGCGGGTGCGACCAGTTGGTGGGCGGTGAGTTTCTCCTGGCTCACGTTCATGCCGCCGAACATGCCGTTGGGGCCTCGGCCGGCCGGATTGAAGCCCGTCGCCATGAAGGTATGCTTCATTTCCGGAAATTTATTGAACTGCGTGAGCACTTCGTGGCCGTATTTTCGCAGCAGCGCGGGGCTGATATCGGGGTTCGCGGTGCCCAGTGCGAAGACCACGCCCTGGTTCTGGGGCGGCGACAGTTCGCTGCGCACCGTCGAGAACATGAAGAACAGGCTCGCCAGGATGGCTCCGGTGAACACGAGCCCGACCACCGGGTAGCGCAGGAAGCTCGCGAGCGAGCGCTCGTACAGGCCCCGCAGGCGCATGTAGTTGGTTTCGAGGAAATGCATCAGGCCGTGGTCGGGTGTCGGCCGTAACAGCCAGCCGCTCATCACCGGCGAGAGGGTGAGCGCAAGCAGCATCGAGATGAGTACGCTGAACACGATGGTGAACGCGAACTCGGTGAACAGGATGCTGGTGAGTCCGCCCGAGAACGCGACGGGCAGGAATACCGCGACCAGCGTCGTGGACATGACGATGATTGGCAGCGTCAGCTCGCGCGCCGATTTCACCGCTGCCAGGAATCCGGACTCGCCTTCGTCCACGTGGCGGTGCACGTTTTCCACCACCACGATGGCATCGTCCACCACCAGGCCGATGGCCAGCACGAAGGCCAGGAAGGTCAGCAGGTTGAGGCTGTAGCCGAACGCTTCCATGAAAATGCCCGCGCCGAGGATCGACAGCGGAATCGCCACCGCCGGGATGACCAGCGCGCGCAGCGAGCCGAGGAAGATGAAGATCACCAGGAGAACCACCCCGAGCGTGATGGCGATGGTCGATATCACTTCCCGGATGGCGGAGTGAATGAAGTTCGCGGTGTTGAACGGCACGCCCAGCTTCAGCCCCGGTGGCAGATCCTTGCGCACGATCTTGAGTTGCTTCTGGATGCCCCGGGCCACGTCGAGCGAGTTGGCTGACGGAGTGGTGTCGATGCCGATCAACACCGCCGGATTGCCGTTGAAGTATGCGTTCGCGGTGTAGTTTTCAGCCCCCAGCTCGACCTTGGCGACTTGGTCGAGGTACACCGGGGTGTTGCCGACGGTCTTGACCACCAGGTGTTTGAACGTGGAGACGTCCTTTGCGCTGAGGTTACTGCCGATGGGCACCGCGATAAGCCGGTTGCGTGTGGTGCCGAGCGCGGTAATCACATTCTGTTCGCGCAGGGTCTGCTCCACGTCGGCGGGCGTGATGCCGTAAGCGGTCATGGCCTCGGGGTTGAGCCAGACGCGCATCGCCAGCGTGTTGCCGTTGCCGCCGCTGCCGCCGGGTATGAGCCGGGCCTGCGAGACACCGTTGACCGTCTGGAACAGCGGCTGCACGTTGCGGATCACGTAGTCGGTGATTTGCGAGGGCGTCATCTCGTGGCTCGGGCTGAACAGCGCGATGTACATCAGCGAGGTCTGGTGCCCGGCGGATACGTTCACGATCGGCGGGTGGCTGTTTGCAGGCAGCTGGTCGCGGACCTGCGTGATCTCGGTCTGCACGTTTGCGAGGGCCTTGGCCTGGTCGCTGTTGAGCCGCATGTAGAGCGTGATCGAACTCGAGCCTTGCGAACTGGACGACGTCAGGTAATCGAGGTCCGGCGTCTGCCCGAGCACGCGCCCGAGCGGCTGGGTGATGAAGCTCTGCACCGTCTGCGGGCTGGCGCCCGGGTAGGACGTGCTGACCTTGATGACGGTGTTGGTGAGGTTCGGGTACTCGCGCGTCTTCAGGCTGAAGAAGCTGAACAGGCCGAGGATGGCCACCAGCAGTGCCAGCACGATGGCAAGCACCGGCCGGCGGACGAAGATATCCGTCCAGCGTCCGCGATTCGCGCTCATGACTGGCTCCCCGTCTTGGCCGTGGCCATGGGTTTGGCGGCGCTGTTGCCGGATGGCGCGAGCGTGACGGCGGCGCCCGGATGCAGTTTGACCTGACCGGCGGTCACCACGCGCTCGCCCTCCTTCAGGCCACGGCTGACGATGGTCAGGCCATTGCGTGATTCGCCGGTCTGAACGTTGCGCTCCTGGGCGATCAGGCCGTTCTTGCCCTTCTTGATGACATAGACGTAGGAACCGTAGGTGTTATAGGTGATGGCCGAATCGGGCACCGCGAGGATTTTCTGCGCCTTGCCGGTCTTCACCGCAACCTGCCCGTACATGCCGGGGCGCAGCACGAAACCGGGATTGTCCAGTGTGGCTTGCACCTGCACGTTGCGCGTGCCGCTTTCCACCTGGGCTCCGATGGCAGACACCTTGCCCTTGAACGTTTTCCCCTCGATGCCGGCGACGCTCAAGAGCACCTGCTCGCCGGTTGCAAGGCGCGGCAGTTGCTGCTGCGGCACCTGGAATACGGCGTAGATCGGGTTCCATTGCTGGATGTCCACCACTGGCGTGGTGGTCGAGACGTACTGGCCCAGGCTGACCTGGCGCAGGCCGAGGTGCCCGGTGAAGGGGGCGCGTACCTGGAGTTTGGCGATCGTCGCGCGGTCGGCGCTCACCGCGGCGCGTGCCTGCGTATAGGCGGTCTGTGCCTGCTGCAATGACAGCTGGCTCACGTTGTGGCGCCGGTAGAGGCTGCGTTGCTGGGCAAGCTCGGTCTTTGCGAGTTTCAGCGCGGATTCGTCGTGGACGAGCTGGGCACGCTGGTTGGCGTCATTGAGCTGTACGAGCAACTGGCCTTTCTCGATTTTCGAGCCGGAATGGAAGTGGATCGACGTGACCATGCCGGCGAGCTGCGGCGTGAGCAGGGCTCCCTGGATCGCCTTGAGTGTCGCCGTGGCCTGGAGCTCCGCAGGCCACAGGGTCTTCTTGACCGGCTCGGCGGATACCGTGGTGCGTTGCTGGCCGGCCTTGGCCATGGCTTGCTCGATCTTCCCCGAAACAATGGCATGCCAGCCGAAAATCCCTCCGAAGAGCACGACGAGGAATACAGCCAGGATGATGAGGCGCCGGACAAGATGCTTGTCGATCATGCGAAAGACTCCAGGGGATGGTTAATCAATAGGCAGCCGGCACGACCCCGGCGCCCGGGTGGTCCAAGGCGCCCGACGATCATTGTCCGGGATTGTTAGCGTACTTATTATAAGCCGACTATATATCTGGCGCAGTGGTTCCGTAACGCCGTTCCGCCATCAGTTGCGGGCCAGGCGCATGATCCAGCGGTAGAGAACTGCCACGGTGACGGCAAAGATCGCGCTTCCGATGGCGACCGAGGCCATCTCGAAGTGTTTGCCGACCAGTGCAATCGGGTTCTGTCTGCCGGAAAAGGCGACCACGGCGGCGAAGATCACGCCGAGCAGGCTCTCGCCCACGATCAGGCCGGAGGCGAGAAGCACACCCAGCTGCTTGGCCGCTTCGGGTTTGGGTTCGCGCCGGTCGGCGCGGCGATTGAACCACCAGCCGACCAGGGCGCCGACCACCACCATGAGCGTGGTCGAGGTCGGCAGGTATATGCCAAGGCCCACGCCGGGCGGCGGCGGGCGGGCGTGCTTGCTGGTGCGGGCGAGGATTTCGTCGACCACGATGCTGCCCGCGCCGATCAGGCCGCCCAGGCCGAGCAGGCTCCAGTCGATCTTGTGTTCGATCACGCCCTTGGCGAGCGCCGAGATCAGTCCGGCCTGCGGGGCGGGGAGGGCATGTGCCGGGTTGACGCCCGGCGCGCCGAGGAAGCCATAGGCATGGCTGAGCAGGTCGAGCACCGGCGGGATGACCACCGCGCCGGCGAGGACGCCGATGACCAGCGCCGCCTGCTGTTTCCACGGGGTGGCGTCGACCAGTTGGCCGGTCTTGAGATCCTGCAAATTGTTGTTGGCGATGGATGCGACCGCGAACACTACCGAGGTCACGAACAATGCGAATGCGACCAGTGCCTTGCCGGCATCGGCCGGGAACAGCGACTTCACGAACAGGAACAGCAGCACCGCGGCAATGACGACGACGAGGATGCCGATGCCCGAAAGCGGACTGTTGGAAGAGCCGATCAGTCCTGCCATGTAGCCGCACACGGTGGAGACCAGGAAGCTCATGATCACTACGAAGATCACGCCGCTTATCACGAGCAGCCCCGTATGTGCGCCGAGGCCGCTGGTTTCGCTGAAGTTCCAGAACAGGACGCCGATCGGGATCATGCAGACCAGCGAGATGATGGTCACGATGCCGATGGGCATGTCGCGCTCGGTCTGGGGAAGCGTATGGCCTTGCCCGGACTTGCGCACCTTGGCCGCCGCCATGGCGCCGGTCAGGCCGGAGGTGACGGGCTTGATCAGCTTCGCCAGTGTCCAGATCGCGGCGACGCCGATGGCGCCGGCGCCGACGAAGCGCACGTAGTTGCTCCAGGAAGCCTGGGCGACGGTGCTGGCATCGCCGGTCATGGGATGCAGCAAAGTGAAATGCGGCACGGCCCAGCCCCAGCCGATGAGCGCACCGACCAGCATGGACAGCCCGACCCAGAGGCCGACCAGATGGCCGATGGCGAACAGCGCGAACGAGAGACTGAAATCGAAGCCCGTGGCGCCTTTATCGTGGCTGCCGAAGTGGAAGTAGGCGGCCAGGTCGCTGGCGAAGACCTTGGTTTGCACGATGATGTAGAAAATTGCCGAGACCACCCCGCCGACGATCACGGCCTTGAGGCCCGCACCGCTGGTCTCCACGGCTTCGGCGGCGTCGCCCTTTTCTTCCCCGGCGCCGACCTTGAGCACCTCGGCGCAGGCGACGCCTTCGGGATAGGGCAGGTCGGAATCGGTCACCAATGCCCGGCGCAGGGGGATCGTGTACATCACGCCGAGGATGCCGCCCGTGGCGCAGATGCCGGTCGAGATCCAGAACGGGAAGCCCGTCCACCAGCCGATGATCACCAGACCGGGCAGTACGAAAATGATCGCCGAAAGCGTGCCCGCTGCCGAAGCAACGGTCTGCACGATATTGTTTTCCTGCATCGTGGCGTTTTTCATGGCCCGCAGGATGGCCATCGAGATCACCGCAGCCGGGATCGAAGTGGAGAAGGTCAGTCCCGCCTTGAGACCGAAGTACACGTTGGCGGCGGTGAAAACCAGCGTGATGATGATGCCGATGATCAGGCCGCGGATGGTCAGTTCCTTGATCGGCATGCCGGCTGGAATCGCTTGTTCTTGCACGGTTTCTTCCTGTGGCGGGCGATACTTCTGCCGAAGTCTATCAAGTTTGGAGATGCGCGGGGCTTTCGTTGCCGCGGGCGGCGGCCCCGGGAGATTCCTGATCCTGGACAGGCGAAGCCGGGTTCGCCTGTCGGCGGTTGCCGCCCCGTACCCTAGAATACGTGGGCACCCGGAATGGAAAAACCTATGTCGCGCCGTGTACTGTTCGCTTTGCATGATTGGGGTTTGGGACATGCGTCGCGTTCATTGGTGCTGCTTCGCCCCATGATCGAGCGCGGCGACCGGGTCACGATACTGATGGCGGAAAGCGCCGGGATGCGGCTGCTGAAATCCGAACTGGGCGAGGCCTGCGAGTATTACGCCTACCCGGACATCCCCAAGCCGTTCAGCCGTTATCCGGCCATGTTCTATGTACGCATGAGCCTGTCCATGCCGCTGGTATGGGCGCGTTTCAAGCTGGAGCATCGCTTGACCGAGCGGCTGGTCCGCGAACGCGGCTTCGACCTGATCGTCTCCGACAGCCGTTTCGGCGTCTGGTCGCGCGAGGTGCCGAGCTACTGCATTTTCCACTCGCTGCGCCAGATCATCCCGGGCCGCCCCAAGGGCCTGGAACGCCTGGTCGAATGGGGCCAGCGCGGTTTGCTCAAAGGCTTTACCAAGGTGCTGATTCCCGACGCGGAGGCGGATGGCGGATTGTCGGGCGACCTGGGGCATTATCCGGCTCTCGACTGGGGCGAGGGCAGGCTGCAATACCTGGGGCCGCTGTCAGGCGTCGAGCACTTGGACGTCGGCGAAGACATCGACTACTTCTTTTCCGTGTCCGGCATCGAGCCGCAACGTGGGCTGCTGGAAAAGCATGTGCTGGAGGCGTTGCCGAAACTGTCCGGGCGCATCGTCGTGACGCTGGGCCGTCCCGAGGCGGCCGGTGAGAAATTCGAGCGGGACGGCGCGACGATCTACGGGTACCTCAATCGCAAGGCCCAGGCCGAAATGCTCAACCGGGCCCACGTCGTGTTTACCCGCTCGGGCTATACCACGCTGATGGAACGGGCCGAGCTGGGCAAGCGGGCGCTTTTCGTACCCACCCCGGGGCAAAGCGAGCAGGAATACTTGGCCCGTTTCCACCACGAGCAGGGGCACGTCTACTCGACGACACAGCGCCGGCTGAACCTGGTGGAGGATCTGCCGCGGGCCGAGGCCGCAAGCGGCATCCCCCGGCTTTCAACCGCCGGGGCGGTCCAGCGCTTTTTCGACATCGTCGACTGAGCGTCGGGCGGCTATACGGTTGGCGCCCCATAGCGCCGCGAACAGGGGCAGGTTCACCAGCCACATCACGCCGGTCCAGACCAGCCGGAATCCCAGCATCAGGGCCAGGCCGTCGGCAAAGCCGAAGCCCCATGCCTGCGCAGCCCCCATGCCCAGCACTTCCACCGTGCCGATCTGCGAGATCAGCCCTCCGAACAGGAGTACGCCGGCGAGCGAGAAGGCATAGATGCTGCTGGCGGTGAGAAAGTGCAGTCGGGTCAGTCCGACGTCGCGTCCGACCCAGGTAAAGGCCAGCGTGAGCGCGGCGAGGTAGAGGCCGGCGAGCAGGATGTTGACCATCAGCACCCGCGGGTTGGACAGCCGCTTGAGTCCCATGACCAGTTCCAGGATCTCGACCAGCATGCGGTGCAGCGTGCGGTTTCTGACCCGCAGGGCCCAGCGATGGAGATGCCGGTCGAAGCGCAGGATTGCGAGGACGAAAACCACCAGTCCGGCGGCGCACAGGCCGGCAAGGGGGGACAGCAGCGGCCAGCCGGGCGCGCCCACGACGGCGAGGAACAGCAGCACGACCAGGGTTTCAACCAGGAGCATGACGACGGTGGCGGCCGAAGTGCGCCCGAAGTGCAGGCGTGAATGCGTGCTCAGGACCCAGTTCTGGGCGAAGATGCCGAAGGGCAATGTCAGGGCCAGTTCGCCCACGGTAAAGGCCATCAGCACGTGGCGCCAATGCGGGTGCAGTTTCAGGTCCGCCAGCAACAGGCGCAATTGCCAGAATTTCAGCCCCAGGTAGCACAGACCCAGCACCAGCGCGAATACCATCGTGGTGATGGTGATGGCTTGGATGCGGCCGATGACCGAACCGATGTTGCCGAGTTTGAAGGCCGCGATCAGCAGGGCCGCCGCCAATATCACGGGCAAGAGAAACGCCGGACGCAGGGCGGAGCGGATCAGGCTGCGGCTGTTCACGTGGCCGTCCCGGGTTTGAACGGCGCAGGCCGGCGCCGCCGCCCCGGGCGCTCATGCACGGGGTGGCGGAGCCGTCGCATCAAATCTTCAAGGCATCCCGGAGTGCGGGGAACCGCTCGTTCCAATCTTCGAACGCGCCCGCGAGATGCCGTGCATCGGTCCATGCGGCATCGCGCCCCGGTGCCTTGTCCCGGGACCAGAGGTTGTCCCAGTGCTGGTGATCTTCCGCGCGGCTGACCAGGTCATGATGCGACAGCCAGGCCAGGCGGTTCCGTACCAGCGCTTCCATGTCGGTCGTGCGCTGCAGCAACGGATCGAGCCCGATGCCGCATTGTTCCACCGCAGCGCGGGCCTTGCCCATCCATTCCGTCAGTTCCGCCACCGTGAATTGCGCGGGCCCCGTCGACAGGTACCGGGCAAGCAGGTGGCTGGCGGTGGCCACGCGCAGGCTCAGCAGCGTGTCACGCAACTTGCGGTTGAAGGCACGCGGGTCGTCAGGGGTGAGGCCCTGGATCGGCGTGCCCACATGAATCAGGACGCGGCGGCGTCCGCGGTTGAAGAAGTCGTAGCTGAGGCCGACGGGCAAAACGGGCGGCCGGCGCCGGGCATACTTGAAAAGGCGCAGGGTGCCCGCGCGGATGTGACCCATGCCGCCGTCGTCGGTAATGGTGCCTTCCGGGGCGAAATACACGCAGCGGTCTTTGTCCAGCAGTCCGGCAAAGCCCTTGAGCTGGGCGTTGATCGTGGTGCGCATCCCCGGGGCGATGCGACGCAGGGCCGCGGGGCGCAGGCGGCGCAGTCCCCAGAAACGGCGGCCATAGTTACCCAGGTGTTTGCGCTTCAGGCGGGTGATGGAATGAGGCACCTTGCGCAGACGGCGTTCCAGTTCGGCGATGGTGGAGGGGCGCAGCCAGTCGCGCGGATCCTCGTCGCCGAGGCCGGCCTCGCACAGGGCGCCGAGTACTTCCCTCAGGGTGAATTCGCGGACGCGGCGCATGGGCCGTGCGCGCACGATGCGCAGGAGCCAGCGCAGCGGAATCCAGCCGGCGGGCCAGGCAATGATTTCCGGCCAGCCCCGTGCGAGCAGTAACTCACGCAGGAAGCCGGGGCGCAGGATGTCTTCCCGTGAGGCATAGAACGGCAGTGGGTAACGTATGTAGCATCCGTGTCGTTGGCACAGCGTCGTTGTCAGCACCGGCACGTCGCTGTCGCGCTCGTGGTTGGATACGATCAGCGTGCCGCCCGCCAGCTTGTAACCTTCAGGGACGATTTCTTCCTTCTCGTAAAGGGCGTCGACAGCGATGTCGAAGGCGCACTCGGTCAGCCAGGTAAGGCGCGGGTGCGGATCGCGATCGGCGTCGGGGAGCCAGTCGAACGGCACGGCGGGAGTGGAAGCGGAAGTGGCGTGTTGGGTATCAGATGACATTCTCGGGTCTCACTTTTGGCTGATGTCACGGTGACCGGCTGTAACGTCGCCCTTTCCAGACGCTGCGCGTACCGGTCCAGGCGCGCAGTGCGGAATGCCAGCTCATGATCAGGTAGGCCAGGGCGACGGCCGGGAGAAAAATCGCTTGCAATGGATTCAAACTATAGTAAAGCAAGGTCGGCAGATAACTGAGTGCGAGCAGCAGCCAGGCCAGTAGCCCGAGCCATCGCGCGGTGCCGTGACCGAATGCAAGCGCAAGCAGCGGACAGGCGAAGGCCAGCGCCATCAGGGCAGTGGCCGCAAGCAGCAAGAGCGCCGATTCACGCAACTGCACATAAGCGCTACGAGACACCATCGTAAAGACCGAGGCCAGGCCCTGCCGGCGGAGGCTGTAGGCGTCATGCGTCAGCCCCAGCCAGCATTTTGCCCCCGTGCCCTTGATGCGGGCGGCGAGCGTGCAATCGTCGATGATCGCCTCCTTCCAGCCCCGGAAGGCGCCGGCCTCGAGCAACGCGGCGCGTTCGACCAAAACCACGCCGCCGGCGGCGGCCGCAATCCGCGAGCCGGCACGGTTGGCCAGCGCGAACGGATAGATCAGCTTGAAGAAGTAGACGAAGGCGGGCAGCAGCCAACGTGCCCAGGCGCCCTCGAAGCAGGGACGGGCGAGCAGCGAGACCAGCGCATAGCCCTGCGCCGCCTTGTCCCTGAGCGCGGCAATCATGCCGGGTGCCAGGGCGATGTCCGCGTCGAGCAGAAGGATGTAGGGGGTTTGGACTTTTTGCAGACCCTGCTCCAGCGCCCAGAGTTTGCCGGCCCAGCCGGGCGGTGGCGGCGTGCCTTCCAGTACGCGCAAGTTCTCGATGCCCGCTGCGCGCGCGGTCCCGACCGTTCCGTCATCGGATTCGTCGTCTATGAGGATGACCGAGGCTTGTGGCGAATTGGCCGCGACGCCACGCAGCGTTTCGCCGATGACGGCCGCTTCGTTGCGGGCGGGGATCAGGATCGTGAGGTCCCCGGCCTGGGACGGCGTGTCGCCAGTGGCATCGAGATGCTCGCGGCAACGCCAGGCCTGCCAGGGTGCCAGCAGCAGGGCGAGCCACAGGCCCAGCGCAATCGCGGCCAGGATCAGCATGGCGGCTTAGCCGTTCAGTGCGTCTCGTTCCCGGATTCGACCGTGACCGAGATTCCGCCGATGCCGACCTTCGAGCGGTCGTAGAGGATTGGCCGGTCGGGGGCCATCTCGCCTTCGAGCTTCGGCCCGCGCAGACTGACCAGCAGGCTCTTGAGCGGGTGGCGGATGGCGTCTTCCGCCGCCGTGCCTTCGTAGCCGCAGTGCGCCATGCAGTTATCGCACTTGGGATTGAGCCCCGTGCCGTAGTTCTCCCACGGCGTGGTCTCCATCAGTTCCCGGAAAGAGTCGGCGTAGCCGGCATCGTCCATCAGGTAGCACGGCTTCTGCCAGCCGAAGATATTGCGGGTCGGGTTGCTCCACGGCGTGCACTGGTAGTCCTGGTTGCCGCAGATGAAGTCCAGGAACAGGCTCGAATGCGAGAGCGGCCACTTGGTGCCGTTGCGGTTCTTGAAGATGTTGCGGAACAGTTCCTTGGACTCGCGCCGGCCCATGAAGACATCCTGGCGCGGCGCATGTTCGTAGCTGTAGCCGGGCGAGACCGTGATGCCGTCGATGCCCAGTTCATTGGTGGCGAAGTCGAAAAAGCGCGCGACCTGCTCCGGATCCTCTCCGGTAAACAGCGTCGTGTTGACGTTGACGCGAAAGCCCCGGTCCTTGGCCTTCTTGATTGCCGCGGTAGCCTTCTTGAAGATGCCCTCGCGATCCACGCTTTCGTCGTGGCGCTCTTCCAGCCCATCCAGGTGCACGGAGAAGGTGAGGTAGGGCGAGGGCGTGAACAGGTCGAGTTTTTTATCGAGCAGGATCGCGTTGGTGCAGAGGTAGACGTATTTCTTGCGCGCGATGATGCCATCGACGATGGCCTTTATGTCCTTGTGGATCAGGGGTTCGCCGCCGGGGATCGACACCACCGGGGCACCGCATTCGTCCACCGCCTCCAGGCATTCCTCGACGCTCAGACGCTTGCGCAGGATCTCGTCCTCGTAATCGATCTTGCCGCAACCGGGGCAGGCCAGGTTGCACTGGAAAAGCGGTTCGAGCATCAGCACCAGCGGGAACTTCTTCTCGCCCCGCAGCTTCTTGCCGAGGATGTAGCTGGCGATTTTCATCTGTTGCTGCACAGGTACGGACATGAATCAGCCTCCTTGTGTTTGCTCGACATGGATGCGCAGTTCCGGAGGAATTCGGAACGCGACCCGCTCGTCAGGCCCCTCCATTTCCTTTACATCATCTGCGCCCCACTGCGACAGGCGGCTGAGCACGCCCGCCACCAGCTTTTCAGGGGTGGATGCACCGGCGGTGACGCCGATGCGGTCGTTCTCCCGAAACCATTCCTTTTGCAATTCGCTGGCGTCCTGCACCAGGTAGGCGCGGACCCCGGCCTGCTCGCCCACTTCGCGCAGGCGGTTGGAATTGGAACTGTTGCGTGCGCCGACCACGACCAGCACGTCGGACAGGTTCATCAGTTCGCGCACGGCGTTCTGCCGGTTCTGGGTGGCGTAGCAGATGTCCTTGATATCGGGCCCGACGATAGCCGGGAAGCGTTTCTTCAGGGCATCGATCACGCTGCGCGTGTCGTCCACGGACAGGGTGGTCTGGGTGACGTAGGCGACTTTCTCGGGATCGGCGACTTCCAGCGCTTCGACTTCCTCGAGCTCGGATACGATGTGTACCGGCCCGGGCACGCGTCCGCTGGTGCCTTCCACCTCGGGATGCCCGCGGTGGCCGACTATGATCAGTTCGTAGCCCGAGCGATGATATTTCTGCGCCTGCATGTGCACCTTGGCCACCAGCGGGCAGGTGGCGTCGATGACCTCCAGGCCGCGTTCCCTGGCCTCCTGGACACGGCGGTCGGACACGCCGTGGGCACTGAAGATGGTAACTGCGCCGGTGGGTACGTTGGCCAGTGCTTCGGTGAACACCGCGCCCTTTTCACGCAGATCGCGGACTACGTGCTGGTTGTGCACGATTTCGTGCAGGACGTAGACCGGCGGTCCGAAGATCTTGAGGGCTTCCTCGACCACGTCGATCGCGCGGACAACGCCGGCGCAGAATCCGCGGGGTTTGGCGAGTGTCACTTGCATCTATCGACTCCTGCAGGTGGGTTCAGTATGGCGGTCTCCGTCTGGCGGAGAACAGCGACAGCTGCCTTCCAGGCACCGGGCTCTGATTGGCAAGGATGCAGCGGGAAGGCAGGAGCTAGCGTGCCAGTCATATTTTGAAAACACACTACATCTGTAAATTATAACGCTCATGGCAAGGGAGGGTGCGTTGGGGCGCGTTGCAGTACCGGGTTCCCTCCCGCCTGGTTGATTCTTTTCCATTCACCGTATGGGACAAAAAGATCGCTTGCTGGTTCCTGGCCATTCCCGGCCCCCGACCCCGTATCGTTCGAGCCGATGCCGGGTTACCCGACGGGGGCGCTCAGGATGTCGACGTGCTTATCTTTCATGGCCGTTTTCCGTTGACCTGCGCAGCGGACCTGGTGGGGACATCTGCAGCCTTGTGACGGTGTGATGACGCCGCTGGTGCCTGAGAGCGGAAAAACCGGAGAATCGGGAGCCTTGCTGTGCTAGAAATATAAGAGTCCTGCAAAGGGGCCATGGCCCCGGGCTGGTATTCAAAGAATGCGGAGACTGAAGTGACGGAACGCATCCTCATCACCGGGGCGACGGGATTTCTGGGTTCGGCGGTGGCGCGCGCCTTTGCCGGGGCGGACTATCGGCTGCGGCTCATGGTGCGGGCGGAATCCTCCGATGAAAATCTGGCCGGACTCGATGCGGAAACCGCCGTTGCCGACTTGTCGCGGCCGGACAGCCTGGCGGCTGCCGTCGAGGGGTGCAACGGTCTGGTGCACGTAGCTGCCGATTACCGCCTGTTCGTGCCCGACCCTGGGCCGATGTACCGGGCGAACGTCGACGGCACGGCAGCGCTCATGCGTGCGGCGCGTAAGGCCGGCATCCGGCGGATCGTTTATACCTCCAGCGTTGCGGTGCTCGGGCATCGTGCCGATGGCGCGCCCGCCGATGAAACCACCCCGAGCCGGCTCGAAGACATGATCGGGCATTACAAACGCTCGAAGTTCCTGGCCGAGGCCGAGGTCAGGCGCCAAGTGGAGGAAGAGGGTTTGCCGGCGGTAATCGTCAACCCATCGGCGCCGGTGGGGCCGCGCGATGTCCGTCCCACGCCCACCGGGCGGATGGTGCTCGATGCCGCGCGTGGCCGCATGCCTGCCTACCTGGACACCGGGTTGAATATCGTCCATGTCGACGATGCGGCCGCAGGCCACCTGGCCGCTTACCGTTATGGCCGTGTCGGCGAGCGCTATATTCTCGGCGGCGACAACCTGCCGCTGCGGGAGATACTTGCGCAAATTGCGCGCGTGGCGGGACGCAGGCCGCCATTTTTCCGGTTGGCGCCCGGGCCGCTGGTACCCCTGGCGTGGGCCGCCGAAACCTGGGCGCGCGCGACCGGAACGCGGCCATTTTTCACCCGTGACGAGCTTGCCATGGCCCGCCATACCATGTACTTCGATTCGGCAAAGGCGGAGCGCGAATTCGGTTATGCGCACCGGCCGGCCATTGAAGCTTTTGTCGACGCCATACAATGGTTTGGCGAACATCGCGGCTTGTCTTTGCCCCCCGAAGGGATACACTGTGATAGTTCGCATCCTAACCATCAGGCCTGATTCATGATCAAAGCTGTGCCCAGCCCTCAGGACGAGCGGCTGCAAAGGGATTTGCTGACCAAGGTTTCGCGAACCTTTGCCCTTACCATCCCTGCGTTGCCTTCCGTACTGGAGCGCGTGGTGGGGAACGCCTACCTGTTGTGCCGTATCGCGGACACGATAGAGGATGCGACCGCCATCGATCCAGACAACATGGAAAAGCATGGCGAGCGGTTTATCTCGGTGGTCTCGGGAAACGGCGATGCCGGAGATTTCGCGCGCGAATTCCTGCCCTGCCTGGCCGAGCACGCCAGTGCGGACGAAAAATGGCTGATCGAATGCACTCCGCGAGTGCTCGCCATCACGTCGAGTTTCGACAGCGGGGAACGTGCCGCGCTGGTGGATTGCGTGACGGTCATGATGCGCGGCATGGTGGCTTTCCAGCGAACGAAAAATGTCGCCGGCCTGGCCGATCTCAAGGAGCAGTCCTACTATTGCTTGGTGGTCGCCGGTTGCGTCGGCGAAATGCTGACCCGGCTGTTTGTTGAAAAACTCCCGGAACTCAAGCCGCGCCGCGCGGAACTAATGTCACTCGCTTTGTCTTTCGGACAGTGCCTGCAAATGACGAACATACTCAAGGATTTCTGGGAAGATCGTGCCAACGGCGCCTGTTGGCTGCCGCGCGACGTTTTTCTCGAAGAAGGCCTGGACCTCGCGGACGTGACGCCGGGCGACCCTCGTTTCGCCCGTGGCTACCGGCGCCTGATCGGGTTGGCGCATGCCCATGCGGAATCGGCGCTCGCCTATACTCTCGCGTTGCCCGCGCGTGAAGCGGGTTTGCGCAACTTCTGCCTGTGGGCGCTTTACATGGCGGTGCTCGGGCATCGGAAAATACTTGCGCATCCGGATTTTTCCAATGGCAACGAGGTGAAGATCAAACGCCGCTCGGTGCGTGCGGTGGTTGTCTGGTGCCGGCTGGCAGCCCGTTCCGATATGGCGTTGAAAGCCAGTTTTGCCTGGCTGACGCGGGGATTGCCGGGGCCCGACCCTGGGGATTGGCAGCCGCCCGAAGCACGTTCCACCGACCAGGGGGCCTATGCATGAAGCGCAATGGGGGAGGAGGACAAGCTTCGAAATTGCAGGCCGCCATTGCGCGTGCGCGCCAGGGGTTGCTTGACCGGCGCGAGCCGGATGGGCACTGGTGTTTCGAATTCGAGGCCGATTGCACGATCCCTGCCGAATACATATTGATGATGCATTACATGGACGAGATCGACGGCGATCTCGAACAACGCATTGCACGTTACCTGCGTACGCATCAGATGGTGGATGGCGGTTGGCCCCTGTATCCTGGTGGCGCGATGGATGTCTCCTGTACGGTCAAGTGCTACTTCGCGCTCAAGCTGATAGGCGACGATCCCAATTCCGAGCCGATGCAACGTGCGCGCAAGATCATTCTTGCTGCGGGCGGCGCTGCACGGGCCAATGTGTTCACCCGCATCATGCTCGCGCAGTTTCGCCAGATTCCCTGGCGCGGCATACCTTTCATGCCGGTGGAGCTGATTTTGTTGCCGCGCTGGTTCCCCTTCCATTTCCTGAAGGTGTCCTACTGGTCGCGCACCGTGATGGTGCCGCTGCTCATTCTGGTCTCGCTCCATCGCCATGCGCGCAACCCCCGTTCCGTCGATGTTCGGGAGTTGTTCGTTACGCCGCCCGAGCGGGAACGGAAGTGGTTCCAGATCCGTTCCTTGCGCGGCGGCATCCTGCTTTACCTGGAGCGGGCGGCACACAACTTCGAGGTCATCATTCCCTGGGGAGTTCGCCGCTGGGCTTTCCGGCGCTGCGAGCGCTGGATGGTGGCGCGCCTCAATGGCGAAGGTGGCCTGGGTGCCATTTTCCCGGCCATGGTCAACGCCTACGAGGCGCTCGACGCCCTGGGTTACGGGCCTGATCATCCCCTGCGGCGCACGGCGAAAAAGGCCTTGCAGTTGCTGTTGATTGAGCGCGGGGACATGACTTATTGCCAGCCCTGCGTGTCGCCGGTCTGGGACACGGGGCTTGCGGTTTTGGCGTTACAGGAAGCCGGCGGCGCCGAAGAAGAAATCACAAAGGCACTGGATTGGTTGCAAGAGCGGCAACTGCTGGACGAGCCCGCCGACTGGCGTGAGTATCGGCCGCAATTGCGTGGCGGCGGCTGGGCTTTCCAGTACCGCAACGATTATTACCCGGATCTGGATGACACCAGCGTAGTGGCCTGGGCGATGCACCAGGCCGATCCCGTAGCGTACGAAGAAAGCATTTCACGCGCCGCGGAATGGCTTGCGGGCATGCAGTCGAGAAACGGCGGTTTTGCCGCGTTCGACGCCAACAATACGCACTATGCCCTGAATGAGATTCCTTTCGCGGATCACGGGGCCATGCTCGATCCGCCGACCGAAGACGTGACCGGACGTTGCGTTGCCCTGTTCTCGCGTCTGCCCGATCCTTACGGGCACACCTGCGAGAAGGCGATCAAGTATCTGACCCGGACGCAGCAGTCGAGCGGGGCCTGGTGGGGACGTTGGGGAACCAACTACATTTACGGCACCTGGTCGGTGCTGATGGCCTTCGAGCAGGCGGGCATTCCGTGCGACGACGCCCGAGTCCGCCGTGCCGTGGAGTGGCTGAAGTCCGTCCAGCACGAGGATGGCGGTTTCGGAGAGACCAACGATACCTATGACGATCCCTCGTTGGCGGGTCAGGGACAGGCCACGCCCGAGCAGACCGCCTGGGCGTTGTTGGCGCTGATGGCGGGTGGCGAGGCCCGGAGCGACGCCGTGGCCAAGGGCATCGAATGGCTGCTGCGCCACCAGGGCGAAGACGGCTTGTGGTCTACCGGGCTTTTCAATGCGCCGGGATTTCCCCGGGTGTTCTACCTGCGCTATCACGGGTATAGCGCCTACTTCCCGTTGTGGGCGCTGGCCCGCTATCGCACATCCGTCACTCCAGGCTGAGCCGGGTTGATTACGGGCGTTATTGCGCCTCTGGCCGCGGAATACCGCACCGCTCGTACCTTGCGCCGCGCCGGCTGGCCCGTCATGCATGCCGGCGTCGGCCTGGAGCGGGCGCAAGTCGCCGCGGAAACGCTATTGGCGAACGGCGCGCAAAGACTGCTTGTGTGGGGAACGGCCGGCGGGCTGGTACCGGCTTTGCGTCCTGGCTGCATGGTGCTGCCCGAGCACGTTCGTGATGCCGAAGGCCGGTCATACGTTCTCGACCCGGATTGGCGTGACCAGGTGAAAAGGTCGATGCCGCGGAGCCTTGCCGTCAGTGATGCGGCCATCGTCAGCGTCGGCAGGCCTGTCGCAACACAATCGCAAAAGTGTGCACTGGCCGAGACGAGCGGTGCTGCGGCGGTCGATATGGAAACAGCCGCTATTGTCGCGCTCGCTCAAAAGCACGGGATCCCCTGTGTTGCCGTTAGGGCGGTTGCGGACCCGCTCGAGCTGGATCTGCCCAACGTGGTTCTGGCAGCTCGAAGCGATCGGCTGTTACCGCTCGAAATTCCCATGCGGTTGCTCCTGCAGCCCAATGAGTTGCCGGCGATACGCAATCTGTCACGGGCCTTTTCAGCAGCACGTAAAAGCCTGGAATTGACTGCCGGCGAACTTGCGCGAGCCATCCGTCGGCAGTGAGCGTCGCCCGGAGCAGGGCGAGAACCGTGCGAACAGGTTTAGGTCTATACTCGATAGGATTTCTATAGACGTAGCCGCAGGAGGCATAGGCATGCTCAAGAAATTGACCGGCGTAATGGCGGTAGCGGCCATTTCCTGGGCAGGCGCAGCATCCGCATATCCCTATGTGTATGTACCGGAAGCCGGTGCCGGCACCGTGACGGTCGTTGATGCGCAGACGAACAAGATTGTGCGTACGATTTCGAATCTGACTAACGCGGTTGGCGTCGCCGTCAACCCGGACGGACTCCGGGCTTACATTGCTCGCGGGACCGACGGTGAGGTGAGCGTGTTGGCGACCGATGTGATTTCGGATCCCAACCAGAATCCCGTGATCGGACGTTATGCGAGCCAGGGCGATTTCCAGGCCGTTGCGGTCGGACCACAGGGCAAGGTTCTGTACATAGGCGATACGCAAAATGACCAGGTCGGTGCGATCGACATGCCCAATTACGGGATTGCCGGCACCTACCTGACCGCCACGGCCGGGCTGGATGCTTTCGCGCTGGATCCCGCCGGCCGCCGTCTGGCTGTGGCCAGCGGTACCGGCAGCACATCCACGGTGCGTATTTACGATCTTGCCAACGGCAGCTACAAGGACATTCTTCTTTCTTCGCAGTCCAAGCCTGAATCGTTACTGTTCAGCAGCGACGGGAATACCTTGTGGATTGCCACGGCGACCGGTTTCGAGACTTATTCCATGAATACCGGCTCCCAGACTGTGACTGCCGTGAGCGGTGGAGTGGGGGCCATGGCCTACTCGCCCCGGAGCGGTGTGCTCTATGCGGCCAGCCTGGCCAATCCGGCCGTTTATGCCTATGCGGGCGCCGGCGGGACACCCGCGACGATCACGTTGAGCGCAGTCCCGAAAGGCCTGGCGCTGTCTCCGGACGGCACGAGACTGTATGCGCCGCGCGCTGGCGGGCTGGCGGTAATCAATACGGGCACCAACGCCGTGTTGGGCATGAGTTTCGGCACCAGCCCGGCTGCAGTGGGCGATTTCGTCGGCCCGGGCGATATCTGGGCGAACAACGGCATCGGCACGACGGTCGTAGGCGTGCAATTGAGCGATACCGTTACGGCTAGCGATTACCAGTCACGATCCCTGACCTATGACGTGATTTCCCAACCCGCACAGGGTTCGTTGAACTTCACCCAGAGCACGGGTGCTTTCACCTATACGCCGCCGTCGAACAATTACTCGGGCATCCAGAGTTTCGTTTGGGAAGCCACGGCCAGCACCGGCACGGGCTCGCCTGCGCAGGCGCGGTCACGGCCGGTCACGGAGACCATACTGGCCGATCCCACGATGAGCGCTCTCCTTGCGCAAAAAGTAGATGCCAACGCCACGATCGGGCCGCTCGCTTTTTCGCTGAATGGCACGATGCCGTTGCAACTGAAAGTGACCAGTACGAACAAGAGTGTCGTCGATCCGGCGACGGCGCAGTTCAGCAGTGGATGTGGCGTATCGACGCTTACCTGCACCTTGGCTCTGACCGCGGGTGCCGCGGCGGGATCGAGCGCGGACGTCACCGTGAGCGCGACCGATCCGAGCGGATTGGTGGCGAGCCGGAAATTCACTGTCACAATCAATGGCGGTACCAGCAGTGGCGGCGGAGGGGGATTCCCTTGGCCGGTTCTGGCCGGTTTCGCCATCCTGCTGATGATCGCTCGTTTACGACGGAGGCTCCATGAAAACGGAAGCATTTGAAACCATCAACCCGGCAACCGGAGAGAAACTGGAACGTTATCCTCTGGCAACTTCATCCGAAATCGATCAGGTTCTTGAGCTGTCGAGCAAGGCCCAAAAGGCCTGGGCCAGGCGTCCGCTGGATGAACGGCTTGCCGTCCTTGGCAAGATCGCCGGCCTGTTCGAGAAAAAGCAGCAGTCCCTCGCGGAACTGATGACGCGTGAAATGGGCAAACCCGTTGCCCAGGCACGTGCCGAAGCTGCCAAATGCGCCTTGGCCTTCCGTTATTACGCGGAGAACGCGCCGCGTTTCCTGGCCGATGTATCAATCCCGAGTGACACGAAGCACAGCGGATTCATCTACCAGCCATTGGGCACGGTATTCGCCATCATGCCCTGGAACTATCCGTTCTGGCAGGTTGCGCGCTTCGCCGCGCCGGCGCTGGCAGCCGGCAACGCCGGGATTCTCAAGCACGCGCCCAATTCCACCGGGAGTGGTTTGGCCTTCGCCGATCTCCTGCGGGAGGCAGGGGTGCCCGAGGGCGTATTCCAGACCCTGGTCATTGATACCGACCAGGCCGCGGATGTGATCGGCGATGAAAGGATTGCCGCCGTGACGCTGACGGGTTCCGAGGGTGCGGGGCGTTCGGTGGCGGCGACGGCCGGCAGGCACCTGAAGAAGTGCGTGCTCGAGCTCGGCGGTTCCGATGCCTATGTCATCCTGGACGACGCCGATCTGGACAAGGCGATCGACGTTGGCTTGATCGCACGCTATCAGAACAATGGCCAGAGTTGTATCGCCGCGAAGCGGTTTATCGTCGAGGAGCCCATTCACGACGAATTCTGCAAACGCTTCAGCGAGCGGGTGGCCGCCTTCAAGATGGGCGATCCGTTTGATGAAAACAACGACATCGGTCCGATGGCCCGGGAAGACCTGCGCGACGGAATCGCGAAGCAGGTCGACGACAGCGTGGCAGCAGGCGCGCGCGTATTGACGGGCGGCAAGAAAGGCAGCGGCAAGGGCTTTTACTACGAACCGACCGTGCTGGCCGACGTGGCTGCAGGTATGCCTGCGGCGGACGCAGAACTGTTCGGCCCCGTAGCCTCGGTGCTGCGCGCCAGGGACGAGGCGCATGCGCTCGAGTTGGCAAACTCGTCACCGTACGGACTCGGCGGCAGCGTCTGGTCGCGTGACCGCGAACGCGGTGAGCGTTTTGCCCGCGGTATGGTCACGGGCGGTGTATTCGTCAACGGGATGACCAAGAGCGATCCGCGCCTGCCCTTCGGCGGCGTCAAGCATTCGGGTTACGGGCGTGAGCTGTCGGAAGTGGGTATCCACGAGTTCATGAACATCAAGACTTTGTGGATTTCCGACAAGGATTGATCAAGCGTTTGAATATGACCCGAATCTTCGGGCGCCGAAAAACCTGTGTATAGTCGATTCCCCATAGATACCAAATTCTGAAGGGAGTAACCGATTATGGAGAAAACCACCAAGTTGCTCGGCGGTTGGGGCAGCCTCGGCGTGGTCGTCGGCGGAGTGCTGCCGATCTTTGGCGGTCACCTCGGGATCATATCCCTCGCGGGGATGGTCTGTGTGTTGATCGCCTTTTTTCGTGCGGGCAATGAACTCGACTTGCCCACCGTCAAACGCGACATCATTATTGCCATCGTTCTCAGCATCGTTGCCTATATTCTTGTTTTCTTTTTTATTGGCGGCGCCGTTCTTACTGCGGTCATGCACAACCGGCACGGCGGCATGGGAACCGGAGCCGCGATGGCCTTGGGGGCCGGAACCGTTTTTACCGGGTTCCTGTTCTGGGTGCTGATCATTATCGGCAGCTGGTTCTGGTACAAGGCCTCGCAGGCCCTGACCGAGGGGACGGGCGTGAGTACCTACAAAACGGGTGGTCTGCTGATCTTCATTGGCTCGATCACCGTGATCGTATTCGGTATCGGTTTCCTGGTCATGTGGATCGGTGAAATCATCCAGACGGTGGCTTTCTTCTCGACGCCGGAAGAATCCCGCGACTCCCTGGAACCGCCGAGCGCATCCGCCGGGTGATTGAAGTCTGACGCCCAAAAAAACGGCCGCCTCACATCAAGGCGGCCGTTTTTGGTTGCCTTGGCGTTGCAGGCTCAGTGTTGGGCCTTTTCCTGTTGCCACTTCGCCAGCAGGGTATCGAGCTTTTTGCCGTACTCGGCATAGACTTCCCGCTGCCCCTGGGTCGGCGCCGCGTCGGTCATCTCGAGCTTGGCGGCCAGGGTGTCCAGTTCGCCGGTGACCGACTTCAGGGAGCCTTCCCCACCGCTGCGCCACGCCTCGAGCTGTTTCACCAGTCCGGCGTGGCCGCCCTCGTGGTGCAGTTTCGCGACGTAGGCGCCGCTTGCGTGATAGGCAGCGACCGCCTTCTCCAGGTCGGTGGTCAGGCGGTGGTACATCGCCACGTTGGCTTCCATATCCTTCATGGCGTAAGTCACGCGCGGATCCATCTTCACGGTCAGCGGCGCCGAATAGGTCTTTCCGTCCACGGAGAGTGACACGGTGTAGCGCCCGGGCAGAGCGAGTTCGCCCTGGGGCACCAGCGGGGTGTCGCCCGGGAATACCGCCGAGATCGAGTAGTGATAGGTGATGGCGGCCGGACGCGGTTCGCGCAGGTTCCACACCAGTCGATGCATGCCGGCTCCCGTGGCGGGCCCGGGCGCACGTTTGCCCGCCCACACGGCTTCGAAATAACGGTCGGCGGGGAGGTTTTCCGCCTTGGCGTTGCTGGCGAACCGGCGCACGACCGTGCCGTGGGCATCGCGCACGGTCACGACCACCGGCCCCCGTGCCGGTTTGCGCAACCAGTAGTCGATCACGGCGCCCGTCGGCGGGTTATGGGCTAGCGGCACCGAGGGTTGCGGCGGGGTGTCGCGGTTGTGGTCGTTACGCATCCGGATCGCCACGGCCGGCTTGAACAGATGCGCCGGCACGCGGTTAGAGACAGCCGCAGCCTGGCGCAGGGGTGTGACGTCGTAGAGCGCCCAGAAGCCGCGGCCCATGGTGGTTGCGATCAGGTTGTTGCCGTGCACGATCAGGCCGCGCACCGAAGTGGTCGGCAGGTCCCGCCCCAGCGGGTGCCATAGTCCGCCCTGATCGTAGGAGACGAATACGCCATGGTTCGTGCCCGCATAGACAAGACCCGCCTGCTCGGGATCCACCGTGATGCTGGTCGTGTACTGGTCCGAGGGAATGCCGCGGGTGATCTTGTGCCAATACCGGCCGCCGTCGGTCGTGCGGAAGAGGAGAGGATGGAAGGCACCGAGGCGGTGCGTGTCGACGGCCACATAAGTCGTGTCCGGATGGCGCGGTGACGTCGAGATCGCGTCGATCCGTGCCCACAGGGGCATTGCCTTCGGGGTGACGTTGTCCCAGTGCTTGCCGCCGTCGTGGGTCACCTGGACCTGGCCGTCGTCGGTGCCCACCCAGATCGTGTCCGGATCGGTGGTCGAAGGATCGATGGTGAAGATGACTCCGAAGCCGCAGGCCTTGGCGCCTTCCAGCGAGTTCTGAGCGTTCGGACAATCCCTGGCGTGTGGCTTGCTGCCCGAGAGGTCGCCGCTCGCGAGCGTCCAGGTGTTGCCGTCATTCGTGGAGCGGAACAGGACCTGGGAGCCGAAATACAGGGCCGGATGCTTGCCGCTGCCGAAGGCGAGCGGATCGATCCAGGGATAGCGGTATTTTACGGTGCGCGGCTCGGCGCCGACGAGTGGCGGTTCCTGCGCCATGTCGTCGACCGCGCAGCCGAGGTCTGGCAGCATCCCGATCCTGGCGTCTGGGAGATGCGCGGCGAGCCGCAGCAGTTCGTGCACTCGAAGGTGATGGTGTGGGTGGCGCTCGATCGGGGCGTCCGCTTGGCGGAGCAGGGCGCGGGCGACGGCGACGTCGTCCGCTGGCGCAAGGTCCGCGACGACGTGCGCGACACGATCGAACGCCGGGGCGTGGCCCGCGACGGTAACCACTTCACCCAGACGTTGGACGGCACCGCCGTCGACGCGGAGCTCGGAGATGGAGTTGCCGGTTTCCGACTGCATGGCGTCGAAGACGTCGCCGACCTGGAAGGCGATGCTTTCGAGCGCGGCGCGGGCAATGTGCCCGGCGGTGGTGCCGCGATGGATGCCGATGATGAGGCCGCTGGCGTGAGGGTCCCAGTGCGGCGCGCCGAGTCCGGCATCAAGAACGGAGGTTTAAGGGGATCAGGGCGGATCTTTAGGATGCACGGGCAACGACACATGCTTTTGGGGGTGCGCCACGAGAGGCTCGACGTGGCGGACCCCATCGGATGCAGTTGCTCGTGCATCCTTCTCATCCGCCCTGATCCTTTCGACCCTCCGTTCTTGGTGCCTGCTGCGCTCGAGAGTGCCTTTCCATCCACGACATCAAAGTCTTGAT
>OFHI01000037.1_pt1 | contig 33759 bp, 37 predicted proteins | sample 1522021 | NCBI WGS metagenome assembly OFHI01 (sample SAMEA2464839, study PRJEB22497) | soil metagenome | biome: Grassland; feature: Farmland; material: Clay | place: Australia | collected 2013-02-01 | depth 1.4 m | reverse complement strand
GATAATAATCAACACATTTTTTATATTCCAAAAATTTATTTTTCTTGTATATTTTATTTCTGCCTATGGAAAAATAGGGACATGCATCATTCCATACGTATTTATGCACCAATTTTCTTTCAATGCGCCCGGATTGTAATTCTCCCATGATCCTCTTTGCATGGCATCTTTATGGCACTTAACTCAGACGCACACGTAAAACAGCCAGTGGCCCGCCTTCTGCGCCGTGAAAAAAACGCTGAACATATAAGGTATCTAGCTAATGAGAAGAATTCTGATAGAAACAATACAGGTGACAAAAAAATGAAAGCATCATCTAAGGGTAAACTACTTGTCACTGCTGTAACACTTGCGCTCGCGTTGTCATCAGTTTCGGTTTTTACCGGAACGGCTTCTGCGGCACTGGTGAATACACAGATGGGTAATTTCTCCCTGACATATGATAACGTCACGAGCACCGTGTATAACGTTAACTATTCAAACACAAACTATACGCTGAATGTAGCCAACTCAATTGCAACAAGCGGTTTGAACGCACCAATTTCGGCGGTAAGCCATCTGGATGTAAGCAAGACTCTCCAGCTTACCAACGTTACTCTATTCTCAACTGAGGACAAAGATATGTTGCTATTGTCTACAACAAACTCTTCACCGGCTCAAATTCCTTCTATCACGGTAAACTTGCCGAGTGTAGCTACGCAGGTGTCACTCACGACACAGCAGAAAACAGCAATAGAAGATAGTTCCAACCCGCTTATGGCGACTTTCCTGCCAAACTCGATTTACAGGATAACGGTTACTGACGGGTATGTGTATTACTTCTCCAACTCGCCATCTTCACTTACCAATGGTGCCAAGACTATAGTGTTCCAGAACAGCAGTTTCATACCGGGGACCTCCCTCGTAGTGGGAACCACACCGAGCGGAACCATAAAGTACTCTCTCGACAAGCAGAAAAATAACTTCAATCTGAGCCTTGATCCACTTACCTATGATCCCACAACTGGAGATGTAACCGGAACCTACCTGTCCTTGAACTTCAATTCAGCAACAGGAATAATCAGTGACTATACGAACAAATACACAAACACGAAGATCTTTGACCAGATTTACACTACTGGCAACGGCAGCATCGGCGGCGGATTCATAAGCCCTCTATTCCCGGGAATTAATCCTCTGATGATTGGCAGTGTCTTCTACTATGCCAACAACACAGCTGTATACCAGGTACACAACAATCTTGCCACTGTAGGGAACTTCTTCATAAGCAATGGGACAACAGTGTTCAAAGTGGCCTCGAATCTCAATGTCAGCACATTCAACCCGAGCCAGAATGCCATAGGCCAGAAACACATGTACGGGTACAACTACTCCAATTTCAGCAACCTGAATCTGGGCAGCCAGTTCATGGTACAGGCGGCACCCACAATAATAATGATATCGAATGATAACTTCAGGGGCGAGCTGTTCGTACATGACGGAGTAGTTTCTGTTTCGGGCAAGACTGTAAGTGTTACCACCTCAAGCATTGCACACGTTACTTTCGTGGCCCAGGTTTGGTTCCTGCAGACACAGCTTCAGGTAAGGAACCAGCTTCAGTATGCAATACAGCACGGCATGCTGGGCGCAATGGTTTCCGTGGGTCCTGATGGGCACACGGGCAACAACATGACTACGTTCTACAACAGCTCAATGCAACTTAGAGTACAGAATGCAGAAACCAACAGAGTGCAGATCCAACTTGAGTCCAGGATGCAGCATGGGACAAACTTTGCGGTTTTCATACCGAATGAGATAATCAAGAACACGTCCCAGTTCACTTTCAGGTATGATAACCAGGAAATGAACATGCTAACCAGCATGAACAGTGTCATGAACTCTACAAACCAGAATCAGGCATCTTACTACATGACACAGGTCAATGGAGGCACACTGGTAGTGATAAATGTTCCGCACTTCACTACGCACAGCCTTGAGATAACTGCCACTTCTGCAGGCGGGATGGACAACCTCTGGCTCTACGTGATAATAACTGTGGTGGTTGTAGCTGCTGCAGGGATTGCTGCGTTTGTGATTATCAGGAGGGGAAGAAGAGGATAATTCCCCCAATATTTTCACTGTTTTTAAAATATTTTTGATTTTTTTTCACTCTATTTCCAGTATTCAGAAAGGAAATTTCCCGTTTGGTGAAACTTCCTCCCAGTCATCCAGAAAGCGCTTTAGCCCTTCCTCAGTCTTAGGGTGAGCAGGAAGCTTCTTAAGAACGTCAAACGGAAGGGTGACCACATCAGCTCCTATTATCCCGGCTCTGAGAACGTGCACAGGATTCCTTATTGATGCGACCAGGATGTTTGTTCCAATGGCATAATTCGTAAACACTGTCTTGATCTGATCAATTATCTGCATACCATCCTGCCCTATGTCGTCAAGCCTCCCAACAAACGGGGAAACATATTCCGCCCCCGCCTTGGCGGCAAGGAGAGCTTGCACGGGATTGAATACCAGTGTGCAGTTAACCGATATGTTCTCGCTCTTGAGCGTCTTAATGGCTTTAAGGCCATCGAGCGTCATAGGTATTTTCACAACGGCATTGCTTCCGAGCTCAACGATCTTGTGTGCCTGTTTGATCATGGTCTCATAGTCGGTGGCAACAACTTCCACACTGACAGGCCCTGGTGTAGTTTTCACAATCTCCCGTATGATGCCTGCAAGGTCTTTGCCTTTGCCTGCAACCTTAGAAGCCAGCGTGGGATTGGTGGTAACGCCGTCCACCAGCCCCCATTCAACTCCAGTCTTAATCTCTTCTATATTTGCCGTATCAAGAAATATTTTCATATTTTCTCTCCTCCCTGAAACATCCTTCTGTTTCCTTTATGATATCATTAACACCCATATGGAAATAGTCAAAAAGGTCCCACGCCTTTCCTGATTTTCCGAAAGTGTCCTTCATGCCAACTCTTCTAACGTGCACCGGGTATTCTTCGGACGTGACCTCGGAGACTCTGCTCCCGAGCCCGTTATAGATTGAATGCTCTTCTGCTGTCACAATCTTGCCTGTTTCCCTGGCAGCTTTCAGTATCGCTTCACGGTCAATGGGCTTCATGGATGACATGTTTACCACCCTTGCGTCTATTCCTTTGTCCTTCAACCCTTTTGCCGCTTCCAGGGACAAGCCTACCATTGCGCCATTTGCTATTATTGTTATATCGCTCCCGTCTTTCAGGGTTGTAGCTTTTCCTGGAATGAATTCATAATCAGGCTCATTCACTACTGGAAATTTTTCCCTTGAAAGTCTTACATAATAAGGCGTAGTTGTCTTCTCTGCAAGGAAGTTGATCACGCTTCTTGTCTCTATGGAATCAACGGGAACTATGACTTTCATATTTGGAAGGCCTGACATTATGCCGACATCTTCAATAATCTGGTGTGTGGCCCCATCCTCGCCTACCGTCAGTCCTGCATGGGAAACTACAAGCTTAACGTCAAGGTTGTTGTAGCATATTGACTGCCTCATCTGTTCGTACGCCCTGGTCAGGAAAATTGCGAATGTAGATGCAAATACCTTCTTGCCGGACAGTGACAGCCCCGCTGCGGTAGCTACCATGGACTGCTCCGCGATTCCCATCTCAAAGAATCTTTCAGGATACTTCCTGGAGAACAGCACCGTCTTGGTAGAAGTGGAAGTGTCACAATCCATTACTATGAGGTCCTTGTACTTTCCCCCAACCTCTACAAGCTGCTCACCATATGCATCTCTAAGACTTTCTGCCGCCATTTACAGGCCCCCTGCGATCTCTTCCAGGGCCTGCCTGAACTCATTTTCGTCCTTTGGCGGGGAACCATGATATTTCGGATTATTCTCCATGTAGCTTACACCTTTGCCCTTTACTGTATTGGCAACAATTACTGTAGGCCCATCGTTATAGCCTTTGGCTGCGTGTATGGCCTCGATAATTTCGGGTATGTTATGCCCATCTATCTCAATAGTGTTCCAGCCGAAACTTCTCAAAGCAGCCGGAAGATCATGCAGAGGCATGATGTCATCTGTGTTTCCGGTCTGCTGAACCCTGTTTCGGTCTATTATTGCAGTGAGGTTGGAAAGTTTGTATTTATATCCCGACATGAGAGATTCCCAGACGCTTCCCTCTTCAATCTCTCCATCTCCAAGAATAACATACGTCCTGTACGACTTCCCATCCAGCCTGGCAGCGAGAGCCATGCCCACGCCTATTCCGAACCCCTGCCCGAGGGACCCTGTAGATGCTTCAACACCAGGGACGCCTCTATGGACATGGCCTTCAAGCTTAGAATTGAGTTTCCTGAATCCGGACAGAAGGCTTTCAGGGAAGTAGCCTCTCAGAGAAAGGGTTGCGTAAAAGCCTGGTGACGCATGGCCCTTGCTGAGAACAACCCGGTCCCTGTCAGGATCATTTGGTTTGAGCGGGTCAATATTAAGTTCTTTGAAATAAAGAACTGAGAGTATGTCGGCAAGGCTCAATGAACCTCCCGGGTGCCCGCTCTTTGCGGCATATACCATTTCAACGGACTTGGTTCTTATGCTTGCCGCCATCTTCTTCAAATCCGAAACTGAGTAATTCTGCATCATATAAATCTCCAGTTAAAATTGTAAATAAGCGGGATCAGGGTAATGTTGAATCTGATCTGCACGGATAAGTTCACGTGTCCAGATTAAACCCTTTATTAAAAAACTTTTTTTTAACTCATCTATTTAAATTAAGCCGAAATGTAAAAATGCAGGCGCCTGGGGCAGTAAGCCTCGTCAAGCTACAAAATCAAGATCATCTTCGGGCTTGGTTGCCTGGCCGCCCCTGCCTTTGTTGTACTCAGATGCGAGCCCTGTTGCTACAATCAGTATCTCAACCTGTCCTTCGTAGCTGTCATCTATGTTTGCACCCCAGATGATCTTTGTATTCTTCCCCACTCTTTTCTGAACTTCCTCTGCGGCATTGTTGGCCTCCTGAAGCTGCAAATCCCTTCCTCCTTTAACATTGACAATAACTCCGGTTGCAGTGGACATGTCCATCTGGAGAAAAGGTGAATTGACGGCCTTGTCAACGGCATCTATTATTCTTGTTTCCTCGCCCTCCTTGGAAACGCCAATGCCGATCATAGCCACCCCGGAATTCTGCATTATCGTTTTGAGATCGTTGAAGTCGAGGTTAATCAGGCCAGGATTGGTTACCAAATCGGTTAGCCCAACGATTGCCTTTACGATGATTTCATCGGCATACTTGAAAGCCTTTTCAAGTGGTAGATCTGGCACAAGTTCCAGTAACTTGTCGTTTGGAATTATGATGACTGTATCTGAGGAATTGATCAGCTTGTTCAGGCCCCAGTCTGCGTTCTGCTTCCTCACAACGCCTTCAGATTTGAACGGAAGGGTAACGACCCCTATTGTGAGAGCACCAAGGTTCCTGGCTATTCTTGCAATGTAATGGGCTGACCCAGTGCCGGTGCCTCCTCCTAGGCCTGCTGTAATGAACATGATATCACTCCCGCTCACATATTTTAGTATTTCCTGTTCAGACTCCCTTGCAGCTTCTTCGCCTATCTTGGGGTCTGCCCCAGAGCCAAGACCTCGCGTAAGGTTCTTTCCAAGCAGTATTTTATTGTGGGACCTTATTCTTAACAGGTGTGGCGCATCAGTATTGCAGGCGATAAGCCTGGCCTCTTTAATGCCTTCTTTCATGAGTCGGCTGATGCTGTTTGATCCGGCTCCTCCTGCCCCAAAAATCTTGATGTGTACTTTCAGTCTCTCAATAACACTGAGGAGTTCGTCATCTGATGTCCTTGCCACATCATCTTGTTCATGAAACTGGAATCCATAGTCAGAGCCGCTGTCCATTTGCACGCAGCTTAATAATGGAAGCCACATTATTAATTCTTTTGCGTAAGGTGAAATAGACGCCCGCAATAAAAATTAGTGTTTCTGGAAAAATGTTTTATTATTCACCTGGTCATCCATGACTTCTGTTTCCAGAAGGTAATGAGCCCGTACAGTGTGGTAGCAAACATTATTCCAAGCGCAATTGACCCGAAGGCTATCGTCTTTATTCTTTCCTTGTTTATCTTCGCAGCGATTGCTCCCAGGAAAATCACGTTCCCTGCAACATTCAGCATTAGCAGGATTGCCCTTGCGAATTCGGTATACGCATAGTGCGTGGCCCTTAGAAGCAGGAGATCCTCGATCTGGGTAAGTGCATCCAGCGCAACTCGCCTGTGCACTGCAAACTCAAGGTAAAGCCTGAATATCGCGAGTAATACCACTAGAACAGGGAGGAGGTACATGTACACCATTTCGAAGGTGTAAAAGGCCCCTGCCTTTCTTGCTGTGCCGTTAAAAATTTCTTTGAAGAAATGAGTCCACCCTACCCTTGACCACCTTATCTGCTGCTTGACGAATTTCTTGTAATCCTGGGGCGGGTCCGTGAAAACAGTAAACCGGTAATCCTTGATTGCCCTGTAACCGGTTTTTGTTATGTAGCTGGTTATCTGCCTGTCATCGCCCATAACACTCTTCCTTCCCATGACTTTGTTAGAAACAAAAGAGCCGGACTGGATCAGGGGCTTCACCAGGGAGGTCCTGTAAAGTGCACATCTCCCATCAAGAACCATGACGTTTCCATGGGCCGACATGGCCCTGAAGACAACCTCTCTTGCCCTCTCCAGAAATTCTGCGCTGTATGACACCCCTGTTTTGTTGCTCCTTACGGCGATATTTGTCCCGACACCGCCAACATCCTCCTCCATTAGTGACAGCATGCTTTTTACAGCACCCGCCGGAATGACGGTGTCGCTGTCTACAAACATAACGTATTCGGTATCGACATGATTGAGCAGCAAGGAGAGCGCTTTTCTCTTCCCCCCTCTCTCTTCAGAAAGGACAAAGGTTCCGCCATTCTCCTCTGTAATCGTTCTGTAAGGTTCATTGCTCGAGTCTCCGAGGACAACAAACTTGACCCCCTGTCCCGACACTGCGGAAACAACATTTCTGAATGTTTCCACATTCTCATTGTAAACGGGGATGGCTATAGTTACCTCTTTATCGTCAACTTCCACATTTCTGCCCTGCTCATCCTTGTAATAGACTGAAGAGTAGGTATTCAGTATATAATACGTGAACGAAATTGCCGTAAACAGCAGTAGTATTAGGTACAGATAGAAATACTGCACACAACAAAATTATTATATAGTATTAAACGTTGCTGGTGCAATAGCGAATTTCAGGTAGAAATTTACTGTGCCAGAATTTCCTTTAGCACCTTCTTATCTATTTTGCCTGTGCTTGTTTTCTGGAACTCCCCGACCCTTCTGAATTCATCTGGTACCCAGAACTTGGCGATTCTGCCGAATTCAACGTAGCTATCAAGGTGCTCCCTTATCTTTTCTTCTGTTACTGTTTCATCCCCTGAATAGAAAGCTACAGGCCTTTCGCCCCATTTCTCATCGGGTTTGGCAACCACAGCTACTTCCTTCACTCCTTCGCATGTGCTGATGACATCTTCAAGGACAAGTGATGGTATGAACTCCCCTCCTGACTTGACCGCATCCTTTTCTCTGTCAACTATTGAGATATATCCAAGATCGTCCACTACTGCGAGGTCACCAGTGTGCATCCATCCGTTTTTCCACAGTTTCTCGGTTCCGGCAGGATCCTTGGTGTACTGTTTTGTAAGCCAGGGGGCCCGGACAACAATCTCTCCTATACTCTTTCCATCCTTGGGAACCTCATTTCCTTCACTGTCTATGACCATGAGATGAACAAGCGCTATCGGAAGTCCTGTTTTGAGGCTCACTTCAAACTTCTCATCATCGCTCATCCTGAGGACATCCTGATTGAAAGTTGCGAGAGTGAGAACCGGAGCAGTTTCAGAAAGGCCATACCCTGCGCTGACTTCCATGCCAAGCTCTTTTGCCTTCATTGCCAGTCCTCTGGGAAGTGCTGATCCTCCAATTATTACCCTGAACTTATCTTTCCCAACAAAATTCTGGACATCCGGGACATTCATGATCATGTAAAGAATTGAAGGAACCATTGCTGAAACAGTGACGCCCTGTTCCTTAATTATCCTGGCGAGCCGTGGGTAGTCATACTTTCCAGGGAGCACGTATTTCATCCCCTTCATAATTCCAGAATAGGGAAAACCCCAGGAATGGACGTGAAACATGGGCACCAGTGGCATAAGGACGTCCTTGCTCGTCACCGAAAGGGGAAATTCATTGAATGAAACTGCAGTTCCAAGGGTGTGAAGAACTATCTGTCTGTGCGTGAACGAAACACCTTTCGGCATCCCTGTGGTTCCGGAAGTATAGAACGTAGTTGCAAGATCATCTTCATTAAGTTCCGGAAGGTTGTCTTCTGCTTCCTTTGACACCAGGTCATCATAGTCATAGAGTGGAGACAGCTTGTCCTTCACTTCCCCATCCTCAGAGTATACAATCCATCCCTTGATAAAACTGAAAGCGGACTTGTTCTTCTCAATTATGGGGACGAACTCATCCCTGATAATGACATAAGTGTCTCCTGCATGCTGCATTGTGTAGAAAATCAGCTCCGGGGGGTACCTGATGTTAACGGTGTGTATTACTGCCCCGGCCATTGGGATGGCATAATATGATTCCAAGTATCTGTTAGTATCCCAGTCAATAACTGCAACAATGTCCCCTTTTTTCACGCCTATTCTTACAAGTGAAGACGCCAGCCTCTTCACTCTTTCGTAGAACTCTTCGTAAGTGTAATCCTCTTTTCCCTGGTAGGTTATGATCTGACCAGGAGTCCTCAGAGCGGCAGACGAGATTATTTTGTCTATCGTGAGCTGATAACCTTTATTATTCATGCGACTCACAAAACACAACAACTAGGGCAAGATAAATTTTACTCCGTATTTTTCACCCGTATTCCAGTTTTTGGCTACATTGAATTTACGGAGAGCCCGATATCGGTTAGATCAACGGAGTTTAGGGCAATTCTGACGCTATTCGAGACAGACAGTTCCTCTCCAGTTATTGAAGTATTGAACGGGAGGCCGGTGAAATTCCAGAATGTTAACCCTGCTGCTTTCTGGAAAGTGGACCCGGAATTGTTGAACTGCTGAAAGAATGCGTAGTTCCACTGGTTTACAAAGGAACTGCTTATATTGTAATGGTAGCTGTTCAGTGTAATGTTGTCTATGGTTCCCAGCGTGCCATTTATTGCCGCAAGTTCCCCAACGGCCATGGAAGTTTGCTCAACAGAACTGTAATGAAGTGTCAACATCGTTGAGCCAACAGAAGATGCAGTTGTTGATGGTCCGGTAATGTTGTAAAGTGAGGACCCCAATGAAACCTGCCCTCCAGAAGAGACGTTGAGCGAAATTGGGAGGGGACCTATAGCTGTGGCGGGATTATTCCTTCCCTGTACCTGGATCAGAAAGCCATCCTGAAAATCGTATGATGTCGGCGTAGTGAACTGTGTATCGGCAGAACTCTTGAACACTCCCTTTCCAGAATACGCGTGTGAGATGTTATAGTAAAATACCGAACCTGTGGAATTTGTGTACGATACAGTAATCACGTATTCCATGGAAGAAGAAAAGTTGTCCAGGTTACGCGAAAACGAGATCGAAGTCGGTGTGGAAGGGGAAAAGGGCGGAACCCCGCTAATTCCAGTAGGGAAGCTGTACGACACCATCTGCCCCTGGACAGCCCTGGAATCCGAAAGCTCATTCGAAAATTTGTAAAAGGCATTCTGGGTTTGCTGATCATAATGCTGCTCATTTGCTGTTCCAGTGGCAGGAACGTACCACAGAATGAACGTTGTGAAAAGTGATACAGCTATGGCAAATATAAGCACAGTGCCGATCACTTCCGCTACTGCACTGTCATTCTTTCCATGCCTCGTACACTTTCGCTTCAGAATACAGGGTTTCACCAATATTTACCTGCTTCTTCAACTGCAAGACATTAAATAATGTTTCCACGGTGGGATGCCATCAGATTTCTGCAGCCGCCCATATGACGAGCATTTCAGGGATGGTCTGGTCCGACGTGTATCCTCGGCCGGCTCTGCTACGGAATTCTTCCCTGATGTGGTAAGGTGATTGGGAAAATAACTGGCCTTGCAAAGACGCTCGCTTGTGCCATTAGCATCCTGGAGCACGACATGATCCAACATCGCCTCAAAAAAACTTTAAGTCAACCAACAATCAAAGTTCATGGGAGTATCTCCACTGGATTACCGGTATGGAAGAGAAGAGGTCAAAAAAATCTTCTCGGAGGACATGAAACTGTATTACATGCTTTTGGTTGAAAAGGCGATTGCCCAGGCAGAAAGTGAAAAGGGCCTCATACCGGTTGAAGCCTACAATGAAATAGCGAAGGCAGTGGACTCAGGTGGGGTCAGCCTCAAGCGAGTCAAGGAGATAGAGGCCGAGATAAGCCATGATGCTATGGCAGTGGTCAAGGCCCTCACTGAAAAATGCGAGCAAGGTGGAAAATATGTGCATTTTGGAGTAACGTCCAATGATATCCTTGACACATCAACTGCCATGCAGCTAAAAGAATTCTACCACATCCTTCTGGGAGATCTGTTCGAGATCCAGGAGGCCCTGTCTGGAATTATTACCAAACACAAGAGGACGGCAATGCTTGGCAGGACTCACGGTCAGTGGGCAAGCCCCATAACGTTCGGCCTCAAAATCTCGGTGTTCTTGACGGAGATAAACAGGCACATCACAAGGCTTCTTGAGGCTCGAAAACGGATTCTAGTCGGGAAAATATTGGGGCCTGTAGGCACTGGCGCGTCAATTGGCGAGAAAGCCCTCGAAGTGCAGGAAAGGGTAATGCAAATCCTGGGGATATTTCCCGAAGACGGCGCAACTCAGATTGTGAACAGAGACAGATATGTGGAATATCTCTCCATAATCAACGGAATTGCAACTTCCCTCGAAAAATTCGGCACTGAAATCAGAAACCTCCAGAGACCGGAGATCGCTGAAGTTTCCGAGTTCTTCGACCCTTCAAGACAGGTCGGGTCCAGTGCAATGCCCAGCAAACGCAACCCTATCTCATCAGAAAATGTCTGCAGCCTTTCAAGGCTGATACGAAGCCTCATCATTCCAGAATACGAGGCAGCTGTAACCTGGCACGAGCGCGATCTGACCAACAGTGCGCTCGAAAGGTTCACGATACCCTATTCATCAATCCTTATAGATTATACAATCAGGAGGATGGATTCCGTATTCAGGAACCTCTACGTAAACACCGAAAGGATGCTGGAGAACGTGAACAGGGACCAGACAATAATGTCCGAGAGTGTGGTTTCCGCTCTGACGAGGAATGGTGTTCCGAGGCAGGATGCCCATGAACTTGTCAGGAATGCTTCCATGAGGTCGTACGAGAAAAACCAGGCCCTACAGAAATCTTTAATTGAACTTGGTGCCATGAAGTTAATGGACTCAACCACTCTTGAGAGTGCACTTGAGCCTTCGAATTTTCTTGGCGTATCGGACAGAATATGTGATTCGGTGCTTGGGGCTACTGAAAAGCTGAGAAGGGACTATGAGAGGGACATTTAATGGCAGGAGACTTTGACAGGGAACAGAACCTGAAGGAAAAAATAATTTCGGACCTTACAGAAGGAGAGAAATCCATCTCAGGGCTCCAGAAGTCTCTTGAAAGCAAGGGCGTAAATCACCACAGGCTGTACCTTACAGGTTACCTTAAGGCCCTTGTCGATATTGGTTTACTCAAGGAAAAAGAAATCAAGCCTGCCAGAATCTATTTCCCACTTTATCACGAATCCAAGGACATCTACGATTACACCGGCAGAATTTCCAGGTTATACGATGAAGATTCATCCGGGGACAACGTTCTGATGATTCTCTATACTCTGTTTTCCAGGCCAATTTTCATGAGGGAGATTGAAAGGTGCAATGTTGACCTGCCAAGGAGCTACAGAAAGGTATCGAGCCAGAAAAGGCTGGATTACATAAAGAAACTTGAAGAGACGGGGATAAAGATACCACAGAACAATATGATGATTGAACCAACTCACCGTGACGTTTCTCAGCTTGTGCATTTCATGAGGGAACTGGTAATTTCAGTTTTCGACTTGAAGAGATACACGCTTCCGGAAGAAAGCACACAGAAAACGCTCGACTGATTTTTCATTCACGCTCGTGCCTCACAAACAGGCCACTTTCTATCAGAAGGTATCCTCCAGACCCTTTCCAGTGCTTGCTTACTTTTTCAAGGTCGATCTCCCCAGCCCCGGCCAGGCCTTTGACAAACGTCTCATATTCTCCGCCTTCTCCGGCGACATTTATTCCAATTCTCCTGTCTATATCGGACATCTTTTCCAGGAATTTTTTGTCGATCTTTCTTCCCAGGTCCTCTTCACCAAGCCCTTCGGCCGATACCGAAACGACTATAGCTTCTATGCCTGCACTGATCATTTCTTTGAGAAGCAGGTACTGGCTCTTTCTCCATATCGGCGTGTATGAAACCATGCCAAGTTCGGTACATATTCTCTCTATCCTCGTTTTCTGGTAATCAGATGCAATTGCTCCAGATATAACGGCCTCAACGCCTTCGGATCTTGCATTTTCCAGTGAAGTCCGGAAATCACGCTCCTTGACATGTTTCACATTAAGGCCCAACAGCTTGGCAGAAAGGTCCGCAGCTGAGGTGTTGGGAAAGTGAAACATCATTGAATACTCTTCAGGGTCTATCGTGATTGCATATTGCACATCGAATCCCTGCTCCATAGCTATAAGGGCAGAGAAGAATGAATCTTTTCCCCCGGAGAACAGGGAAACTGCTTTCATATGAGTCCCATGAGCGCGTTATGGTTTTATATATTTAATGAATCACCGAGTTGATAAAAATGGCATTGAAAGTTGGCGACAAAGCGCCGGATTTTGAAGTACCAGACCAGAACCTGAAGGTAAGAAAGCTTTCAGATTTTAAGGGAAGCAACGTAGTTCTGGCTTTCTTCCCTGGAGCATTTACATCAGTATGCACCAAAGAAATGTGCACTTTCAGGGATTCCATGGCGAATCTTAACAAGCTCAACGCAAAGGTTTTGGGTGTAAGTGTTGACCAGCCATTTTCAAACGCCAGGTTCGCAAAGGACAACAACCTGAACTTTGACCTTCTCAGTGACCTTGGCAGGGAAGTCAGCAAGAAATATGGCGGTTTGCACGAGAACTTCGTTAACGTCCCCGGTCTCGTAGCTTCAAAGAGGTCCGTTTTCATAATAGACAGGAATGGCACTGTGAAGTATGCTTGGGTATCAGAAGACCCGGGAGTCGAGCCCGATTACAGGAAAATAGAAGAAGAACTCTCGAAGATTGAGTAAACCTCAACTCTTCCAAGGTTTTTTTATTTTAGAAAATAAGTAATATTTCTGTTATATGTGTGAATTAGATGAATAAGGACATCGCAAGAAAACTCATAGCAATAGTTGCCAGTGAAAAAAAGAATGTTAATAAATACTCAAGGCAGGATTTCGTTACAGTCCTGTCGTACAAGAGGTCCCTGCTTGAACCGGAGGCGGTCGATGAGTTCCTGGCAAAGAGCATGGAATCAGGAATTTTGATAGAAAAAGAAAATAACTATTCCCCAAACTTCAGCACATCCGGGATAGTTGTTCCACTCGACTTCGCCGTAAGCAAAGAGGACCTTTTTTCTGATTCAGTGGAGAGGCCTCTGGGGGACAGGCTCCTGGCTGCTGCGTCTGCTTCGGGCAAACTTACCAAGAAGGAGGCGATGGCACGCGCAAAAGAACTTCTAAAAAATATGCACTACATCAACTTCGAGATAGCGTTGCTTTCCGTTATTATCGATGAGGGCATTGAAGCCGACCACTTCCTCAAGGAAATGGCAGCAGAATGATTTTCAGGCCCCTTCGAGCCTCTGGGCTATCTTGATCGCCTGCTCAACATCTTCCATTTCCATGGCGATGTCAGAAGCCATGTCGTACATATAGTCAAATGACTGCTTGAATGCCTTTTTCTCTTTCTTGTTCTTGATCTGGGAAGAAATCTTGTCTATGAGGTCTAGTGAATCCAAGGCTATCTTGAATGCACCTTTCTCGTCCCCATTTTTCCTCATGAGTGCTAGCTTTCCGTGAAGGGCTTCAAAATAGTTGTCCCAGTCTCCTGATTCTCCTGCGCTTGAAAGAACCTTCTCATAAATGTCCACAGCTTCCTTCTGTCTGCTTTTCTCCTTCGACAGGAGCTCTGCCTTGGCGAGAAGGCTTATGTTAATCAGCACATCATCATTGACAGACCCAGCTCTCTTTGCAGCCTCTTCAAAGAATTCAACGCTCTTCCCTTTAGACCCGCCATCCATCTCAATATATCCAAGGTTTAGGAGATCCATTATCTGCAGATCCAATTCATCCGTCTTCTCGTGAACCTCAAGAGCTTTTTTTCCATAATCCAGGGAGTTTTCGTTGTTCTTGGGCTGAAAAGCGTAATAAGCCTGTGAAATTTTGTAATACAACTCCCCTGCCACCGAACTAGATTTGTCCTCTACGGACTCCAATGCCTTCGTGTATTCTCTTATGGCATCGATGTATTTCTCTTTCTGGAGGCTCTTGTCGCCTGACTTCATTAGATCTTCGACGTTTTCCATTTGATTCTGACCTCTAATAATGGATTAATATTTATTTGTTGGCTGAAAGCTTCTCCAAAATCTCTTTTGCACGAGTCATTGTAATGTTCTTCTCATCTATCATCATCTGTGAAACTTCGTCTATAAGAGTACCCTTTGCTCCAGCTGAGAGGGCAAGCTGTCTTGCATGAAGCTCCATGTGCCCTCTTTGAATTCCTTCGGTAGCAAGCGCCCTTACGGCGGAAAAATTCTGTGAAAGGCCAACAGCCGCCAGCACATTGGCAAACTCCCTGGAATCTTTGATTCCCAGTATCTTTTTCGCAATCCTGGCCTTGGGGACATTAGCGGTTGCTCCTCCAACTGTTCCTACTGCCAGCGGTATTTCTATGGATGCCAGGATGTCTCCGTTTTCATCCTTTTCATATTTTGTCAGTGATGTGTAAGAAGAAAGTGCGGCATAAGCATGTGCCCCGGCCTCAATGGCTCTCCAGTCGTTGAGTGTAGCGAGTACAACGGCATCTATGCCGTTCATTATCCCCTTGTTGTGGGTAGCTGCCCTGAAAGGATCCTGTGCTGCAAATTTGTAAGCACTGATGATGGAGTCTACAACTTCCTCTCCACCTAGATCCTCTTTCCTGAACTTTGCCCTGGCCCTAGAAAGCCTGTGCACACTCAGATTGCTCAATATTCTCAGATTGACCTTCGCGCCTGTCAGTTTTTCGATCATGGGGGCAATATATTCACACATGCTGTTGACCACATTGGCGCCCATTGCATCCTGGACATCAACCAGAATGTGAACTACTATCATCCTGTATGGCGAATCAAATACCCTTACCTCAAGGTCCTTCGCTCCAGCATTGAGCTCGGCAAGGGTCTTGCTTCTCGTATTTGCTGCCTTAATTATTTCAGCCTTGTTCTCCAGGATCTTCTTCTTAGTCGCTTCTGAAGATTCATACCCTTCAAGCTGTATTTGCCCTATCATGATGGGATTGGTGGATTCGCAGTAAAATCCGCCGGTCTCCCTCGCAACTTTCGCAGAATTTGAACAGGCTGCAACAACTGAGGGCTCCTCAATCGCCATTGGGATAAGATAATCTTTGTCGTTGATTCTGAAGTTTGTTGCTACTCCTAGTGGGATCTCTATCGTGGAAATCGTATTCTCTATCAGGTGGTCCGCAACTTCTATTGGAAGGGTCCCAGTGTTTTCCAGTGTGCTCATTTCTTCTTGTGAAAGGTTGCAGAATTTCCTGACAAACTCAAGCCTTTCCCCTACTTTCAGCTTGTAGAAGCCTGAGACTTGAGAGCTTAACTTCTCTTCCATTGGGACGCGTATTTGCAACGAATTAATAAATTGGATCTCCTCTGCATATTGTGGGCAACACCCCGGAGGAGTCGGGTGTGGGAACTGTGCAATTTGGAAAGTCAGGAAGCATCATAAGACAGGATAAAGGTAGCGGGGAATGGGATGATGGTGAAGAAAGGATCAGAAAGGCACTACTGAATGCAGTAGAAGATGGGATAATAGATGCAGCCTGTCACCCTCTGTGCTTAAGAATCTCGGGATGATCGACTCACTCGATGTTGACTACTGTCGTAGATTGTGCGGGAGAACCATAATGCCCATGGCTGTATGTCAGAAGTATGTCCCGTATGGATCTGTTGTACAACTCGATGTACTCGAATTGTACATAATTATTTCAAACCTGGATTTTTATCAGGAAACATATTTAACATGCACAGAGATTAGACTTCTCAATGTTAAAAAACAAGAGCGTTGTTTCCATCGATGACGTTTCGGATGAGGATATACTTGAGGTTTTCAAGGTAAGTGACCAGATGTCAAAACTAATCTCGGAAGGGAAAAAATCAGAAATTCTTTCATCCAGAATCATGGCAACATTCTTTTACGAGCCCAGCACACGAACTCGACTCTCCTTTGAAAGCGCCATGCACCGGCTGGGAGGGTCGGTGATCAGTGTTTCTGAAGCGTCATCGTCATCTGTTGCAAAGGGGGAAACCCTTGCAGATACAATTCGAATGGCGGATGCTTATTCTGATGTGATTGTGATAAGGCATCCGCTTGAGGGTTCCGCAAGGCTTGCCTCAAAGTTTTCCTCAAAGCCGGTGGTCAACGCAGGCGACGGCGCAGGACAGCATCCAACGCAGACTTTGCTTGACCTTTACACTATCAAGAAGGAGTTCGGAAAGCTGGATGGGCTGAAGATATCAATGGTGGGTGACCTGAAGTATGGCCGGACAGTACACTCATTGATAAGGGCGCTTAGCAGGTTTGACGTTGAAATAAACCTCATTTCCCCCTCAATTCTGCGTATTCCTCAGCACGTTATGTCCAGGTTGCCAGCGAGAACAAAAATTACAATATCGGATAACATTGAGGAAGACATTGAGAATTCTGACGTCTTCTACGTGACAAGAATACAGAAAGAGAGGTTTACTGACCAGAATGAATACAGGAGTGTTATCGGGTCATATTCAATCGATGGTGGGCTTGCTGGAAAGATGAAGAAGAATGCTATCCTGATGCATCCGCTCCCAAGGATTGATGAAATTGCCCCTGAGGTTGACTATATGCCACAGGCCAGATACTTCAAGGAGGCAGCAAATGGAATACCGGTTAGGATGGCGCTTCTATCCATGATACTGGGGGGAGAGTAATGGTAGATAAGACTTTAAAAATATCAAAAATCAAGGACGGCACCGTCATTGACCACATTCCTGCAGGCAAAGCGCTTAAGGTGCTCAATATCCTCAACATAAGTGAGGATGTAAGCTCGTCGGTAAGCATAGGCATACATGTCCCGAGCGGTAAGTTTGGCTACAAGGATGTGATCAAAATAGAAAACAGGTTCCTCGAAAAAATTGAGCTTGATATGATTTCACTTATCGCCCCTGAAGCTTCAATCAGTATTGTAACAGACTACTCCATCAAGGAAAAGTTCAACGTTGAACTTCCGCAGACGCTTCTTGGCCTGATCAACTGCGCAAACCAGAACTGTATTACCAACGGGAATGAGCCAGTAAAGAGTGAATTTGAAACAATATCAAGAAACCCGATCAGTGTCAGGTGCAGGTACTGTGAGAGGGAAATGAACTATAAGGAAATTCAAGCAAGCATGTGAGTTCAAAACACATTTTTTGCAATTAATGAGTATAAATGAATGCTGGGTGGTATTCCGGCATATCGCCTATGAGGCCAGAATCTGCATTTTAAGAAGGTTAGCCTTGGCTGCCAGTTTTCTTGAAAACTCATTCACCCTTTTTGCCACCATCTGGTAGAACTCCCCTGAGAGGTATTCTCTTGAAGACGCGTATGAATCCTCAATGAACGTCACAACTCCTGCTCCCTTCTCTTTCAGTTCGTCCAGCCCGGAATTTACCATTTCAAGATTGCTAAAGGCCAGGTTTTTTGGAATTGTTACAACATTCAGGTGAGGAATGCCTTTCTTGGAGAGTAGGCTTGAGAGTGATATGTGCATTCTTTGCGATAGCATCTCTCCAAAATTGCTGAGCAGGATAAATGAAGATGAATTGCTTGTTGAGGATAGAATTTTAGCAGAAGTAGCGTCCGGGTTGAGATTGAATTCCTTCTCGTCAACGTTGAGCTTCCCAATGGTGTGATCGCCTGCTATGAAGTCCAGTGCAACTTTTCCACCCATGGAGGACGAACTGAGGCTTCTCACGTATTCCATGTGGTCCAACTCGTCCTTGAATGTGTGGATTAGCTTCCTCCCGACCAGCGACACTATGTTGCCTTTGGCAATTCCTTCTCCACTCTCAACCGATATCAGTTCAGTACCCATAACTGCCCTTGAAGCCAGTCTGGAAATTACGTTCTTCCCAGATTTTCCGAAGGCAATGATGGAATTGTCTTTTCTTCCAGAATAATACTCAGATGCTGCGTTCAGGCAGTCATCCCTAATTGTCTCGCTCCAACCAACCAACATTTTGAATCACCCAGATTAAATCTCATTTTCTTTTGTAAGGTCAAAATTTTCAAGATCATACATTTCTCTCTGTATATTCTTGTACTGCTCCACTTTTTCCCTGATGATCTTAGTTACCAGGCCATTAATCATTGCCTGGTTTGCTATATCAACAATTGCGTCTTCTATTGAGTAGAAGAACCCTTTGTCTTTTGCGCTTTGAAGGGTTTTCAGAAGAACTTTGTCTATCTTCAGGTTAATTCCGGAGGTGTCTAATATCCCGACTCTGAGCTGTGTCATGAGTTCCACCGCAGCATGCCTCATAAACTCTGATCTGCTGCCGAACCTCTGGTTTTTTTCAAGAAAACTGTCTATCTCCATTAGATCGTCTTCCGAAATTCTCAATGTAATCTTTGTATCTCTCTGACTCAAGTGTGCTTTGACCTCTAAGTTTAATCTTAAGGTATATATATAAAGCTTTTTACGATGTAAGACAAATTAAATATTGATACTTTTAAATATATTTTTAAATATGTACCAATAATCTAATTCTTTAGCAGATTATACTAAGTCATGGTATAAACAGATATGTCTTCTTTATTAAATTTCGTCTGACGTTGTATATCTTTATAATACGTATAAAATTAAATTAACACCCACACTTGCTTTCTCACCACTTCCATTCAGCTCTATTGGTAAGGTTATTAAAGGCGCCTCGAATTTGGACGCATGGCACAGAATGAATATGAAGAGCTGCTGAATCGAGCGAGCGGCATATTTTCAAAATCCACTCAAAGTGAGGCAAGATTAAAGATTCCTGATCCCGACATAATAAGGGAGGGAAAGTCGACAATTGTGAGGAACTTCCAGGATATTGCTGATATGATAAACCGAGATCCAAAGCATATTTCTAAATTTCTGATGAAGGAATTTGGTATCGGCGTAACAGTATCGGGCAAGAGGCTGATTATAAACAGAAAACTTACTTATGAACAGATTGCCAGTAAGATATCACAATACCTTGACTCTTATGTTATGTGCTATGAATGCGGTTCTCCTGACACTGAAATTCAGAAGGTCGGCAGGACAAATCTCCTTACCTGCAAGGCATGTGGGGCTCAGCATCCAATCAGGCTTGTAAGGGAATCAAAAGTGAGTGAGACAGAAATAGAAGAAGGGAAGGTATATACTATTGAAATCACTGAAATAGGAGCATCAGGAGAAGGCAGATCAACTTTCCGCGGATACCATATATTTGTTCCGGGAGTAAAAAAAGGAGATACTGTAAAGGTAAGGATAAAGAAGATCAGGAAAGGGACAGCCATAGCCGAAGTAGTCGAAAAAATATGATCATTTAAATATTAAACATGAAGAAGAGAGAGAAGGAAATTGTAATTATTCTTGATACCAACTCTTTGATTTATTCCATAAAAAATAAAGTTGACATCAGGGACAGAATAATTGCAGCTACATCTGCCAATAGAATAGTGGTGCCTGAATGCGTCATACGCGAACTGGAAGGGCTGTCAGCGTCAAATTATCACGCGAAAGCTGCTCTTCTGCTCTCTGAAAGATTTGAGAAAATTGAATCCGAAGGCCGGGGAGATGACTGCATTATAAAATGTGCTGAATCTGTCGGCGGAACTGTTCTCACTAACGACAGGGAGCTATCTTCCAGACTGAAAGCAAAAGGTCTTGGAACCATGTTGATTAGAAGGGGTGCAGTTGTCGATTCTTCATGAATCAGGGTATGGGCAGACTATCTCCGGAAAAGCGCAAAAATGTTATCAACAATACAGTAATAACAGTAAGATTCAAGTAATCAAGATGGTGGTTGCACATAATGTCGGATTTTGATCCTCAGAGTTATCATGCACTCAGGGAACTGAAGCAGCTTGCTGGAAACAGCAATAACATCTCAATATCGTCCACAGAGCTGGCAAGCCACATGGGAATAAGCCAGCAGTCAGCATCAAGGATCATCCTGAGTCTTGTGGATTCAGGATACATAACAAGGGCACTCGAAAACAGGAAACAGAGCATCACTATTACGGACGAGGGGTTGAACATCCTGTTTTCGGAACTCAGCAGGCTCTCAAAAATACTCCATCTCGATTCAAAAGTCTATTTTGAAGGAAACGTCCAGAGTGGACTCGGAGAAGGAAGATACTATATTTCCAGGAAATATTATATTGTCCAATTCCAGGAGAAACTCGGCTTTATACCTTATCTCGGAACTCTCAACATAAGGATCAAGCCCACTTTCGAGAACCTGATGAGGAGGTTAAGAAGCAGTTCCGGAATACACATAGACGGCTTCAGGACAGAAGACAGGACATTCGGTCCAGTCAAGGCTTTCCGGGCAACAATAAACAGCCAGAGATGTGCAGTAATACTGCCCGAGCGTTCCGTGTACAGTGATATTCTGGAAGTAATATCCGAGGAGTACCTGAGGGGGAGATTTAAACTCACCGATGGAGATGAACTGACTGTTGAAGTTGACCTGAGCAGTTCAGAATAACTCCTTCCGGCAACTGTTAAAGGCAGTTAGTCTATAGATCAATGTCTATTTCTCCGGCCTTAATTTCCTCAACAAGCCGGTTATAATTCTTGTAGACTTCTTCTTTCGGGAGGCCGCAGTCATACAGTTCCATGTATATCTCATAAGCCTCTTCGCCTTCGCCAAGATTCAGTTTGTCAAGATCCCCTTTGTATATCCTGCAGAATCCACAGCTCCGCTCACCATCGAAATTAAGCCTGTAGTTAAGTTCCAGTGAAACATCAAGCTGAGCCAGATATTCAGTTTTGTTAATGGTATCTTCCATGCACTCACGTATTGTCGTTTATTATATTTAAGATATGTCTGATAATCAAATGGAAACCCTTAATTAGGAGTTTTGCTGAAATCCCCATATATCTTTTCTATTGCTGTTTTATTTAATTTTGTTAACCATTTGGTTTATAATATGTCTGAGATAAACAAGGTATGGACAATCAGCTTTTGGACAATACAATCTCGACGACTTCGTCCCGTACACTTGATCAAGACAGCTGGCAGGTTGTCCCGGAGGTGTTTTCGTGAAGCTTGTGAATATATGCGCGTTTTCAACTTTGAAGGACAGGAACGTAAGGAGATTCTTCGTCTCGACTGTAATATCCCTGACCGCCGGCATTATCCCGCTGCTCGATGCCCAGTTCATACTTATCTCACGTCTCGGGCTTGACCTGACATTCGGGGTTGTTCTGATAGGGCTCGGAATAGTATCGCTTGCCATATCGACATTTTCAGGAACAATTATAGACAGGTTTTCGAGAAAAGAAATCCTCATGTCGCTTCAGGCAGGAGGTGCGATAACCATGTTCCTGATTCTTTTGTCCCTGAAATTCCTGCCCGGATTTCTTGAAGCTGAACTCATATCTATTCTGGTCTTTGATCAGGTTTACAATAGCTTTTTCTGGTCCTGTACCGTTGCATTTACCCAGCAGATTTCAACTCCATCCGGGTACGGAAACATGAATGGCCTCATGGAAATTCAGGGACAGCTTTCTCCTGTTATAGGCGGAATAATTGCAGCTTTCATGATGTCAAGGGCAGGACCGGAAGAAATGCTAATATTCAGCATATCGGCGTATATTGCCGGATTTATCGGACTGAAAGGAATCAGGTCGGGCGAAAAGAAAAGACGTAAAAGCTCGGGAGGGTCATATTTTTCAGACATGAAGGAAGGTTATGCCTACCTGTCAGGGAGAAAACATCTGCTGTTCCTGCTTATACTGACATCGATTCCTTTCATTGGCGTGAAGATTGGAAACTACATCAAGCCGATTTATATTTTTCAGGGGCTGAACGGTGGAGCACAGATACTTGGATACAGCGAAGCAATATACGGGTTGACTGCCATAACTGCCGGGCTTGTAGTGCCGTTTATGATGCTGAAGTCCGGGAAAATCAGGACTATTCTCCTTTCAATGTTAATATATGCTGGCGGGAGCGTTCTCATGATGATTTTACCATTCACTGCACTGTTCCTGATACTTCAGACAACTCAGGGATTCGGGAATCCAGCCACCAGAATTGCCAGAAAAACCATAACAATGGACCTCGTCGAAAACAGCATGGTGGGAAGGGTATCCGGTTTCGTGAGCTCATTATCCTCACTAATCATGCTAGCCCTTCTGTTCCTTTACCCGCTTATGGTAAAGGATCTGTGACCGGTAATAGCGATATGATAAAAATGACTGATCTTATTTCTTGCAGCTATTGGACTTATTATGAGTGAAAAAATGAATGTAAAGCATAATAGGAAGGCGGGAATTGCAACATTATAAAAATATGCAGTTCCCCGTCTCCCCATGCTCTCAATCAGATGTGATTATCCAGTCCGGATTCCCATTTTTCTCTCAGCTGCTCAACGGGTATATTTATGATTTCCCGTCCGGAGTCGTTCACTATTAAAGAATCACCGCCAGTGATGCCTATTTTGAGTGTATCAACATCCTTGAGTGTCTCGAGGAACTTCTGCTCATTTTCAGCAGGCACTTCCACGACCATCCGGTTTCCGCCTTCGGCAAACAGCTTTGCGCTAATTTTGGCATAAGTCATTTCCGACACATCCGTGGTGACTCCAATGCCATAACCAAAGGTCATTTCGCTGAGTGTCTGGATTATGCCTCCCTGGGAAACATCATGGGAAGAAAGTATAAGGTTTGAAGAAAATGCCTCTTTCATTTTTTCCCCTATTAATTTAAGTTCCTGAAGGTCAGGCCTGTCAATTGTTTCGGATTTCATTCCTCTGTATTCCAGGTAGAGGCTTCCTGCAAGATTTGAGGTCGGCCTGCCTACGAGATAAACTATGCTTCCTTCTCTCTTGAATTCAGGAGATATGGAATTTCTAACATCATCGATGAGGCCGACAATCATGATATTTGGTGTGGGCCTGATATTTTTATCACCGGACTGATTGTAAAGGCTCACATTGCCTGAAACGACAGGAAGGCCGAGTGACCGGCAGAAATCACCTATTGCTCTGACAGATTCCACCATTTGTCCCATTATTTCCGGCTCTTCAGGATTCCCGAAGTTGAGGGAATCAATCACAGAGTGTGAATATCCTCCAGAAGAAAGAATATTCCTGTAAGCTTCAGAAAGTGTGCTTAGCGTTCCATTGTAAGGATCTGCTTCAACCATTGCCGGTTTGGATCCGGATGTCAGCACAAGTCCCTTGAATGAATGCTCAAGTGGCTTTATAATAGAGGAATCAGAATGTGTCTCGTGGTTCGCAGGTCCTGTAAACGGCTTGCCAACTGTGTCTCCCCTTACTGTATGATCATATTGCCTTACAACATTAAACCTTGCAGCATTGTTAAGCGAACCGATGAATTCCATCAGAAAATCGTTGTAGCTCTTTGGTTCAGGCGGGAGAGCATATTCCTTTTCCTTCTTCTCCTTCACGGAATAATTCCTGCAGTAAAGAGGCCCGGAAGTAAGGAATGAAAGATCAAGTTCAAGGATCTTCTCACTTTTGAAATTAATTACAAGTTCGGTTCCGTCAATGACTTCACCAATCAGGGAAAATTCAACATCCCATTTGGTGAATATTTCACTTATTTTATCGATCTTGTCCCGGGAAACAGCTAGCAGCATTCTTTCCTGGCTTTCGCTTATCCATATTTCCCACGGCTTCATGTTTTCCTCTTTAAGGAGCACTTTATCCAGTTCCACCCTTGCAGAAGTTCCACCTGCATAACACATTTCACCAACGGAACTGGACAGTCCGCCTCCTCCAAGATCCTTCATGCCGTCAATCAGTTCAGCATCATTTGCTTCAAGGACAGCATGGATAAGTGGCTCTTTCACTATTGGATTTCCAAGCTGTACGGCCCTCCTGCTTTCCTCCTCGGATGCATTGAGGGTTTTTGAAGCAAAGGTTACTCCATGAATGCCATCCCTGCCAGTTCTTCCGCCTGCAAGAAGGAGGATGTCTCCCACTTTTGATATTCTGCTCCTGACTACCTTGTCCTTCCTCACTATGCCAACACACCCAACGTTGACAAGAGGGTTCCTGTCAAAGCTGGCATCAAAATCCACTGAACCGGCGACAGTCGGAATCCCCACCCTGTTGCCGTAGTCCCTTATTCCGGAAACTATTCCGTTTAAAATGAATCTCGGTGACAGGGCATTTTCGTATTTCCTATCCTCCTTCACGTCACCGAGAAATAGCGAATCTGCAAGTGCCACAGGCTGCGCACCCATGCAAAGCACATCCCGGAGGATCCCGCCAACACCTGTCGCAGCACCTCCATAAGGTTCCACTGCACTGGGGTGGTTATGGGTCTCCATCTTTATAACGTAGGCATATTCATCATCAAAAGACACAACGCCGGCATCATCCTCCATTGCAAGAATTGTGTAGTCCGTGCTGAGCCCTGAAAGATACTTCTTAAGGTAAAATTTTGAAGATTTATAGCAGCAGTGCTCGCTCCATGCCTGAGCCATTGCCTGTATCTCAATATCGGTGGGGTTTCTCTGCAGCGTCCTGAAATAACTCTGCAGCATAAGCATTTCATCCGCGTTAAGTGCAAGTCCCATCCTGTCACTGATTTCAAGCAATTCAGAACGATCCGCTTCAGTTATCGCAACAGTATCTGCATAACGCCTTTCTCCATCGCCGGTATTAGCCATGATCATTCACTTATTTTCTTGACTTCGTACTGGTGTATGACGGGATTCACCAGGAGCTTTTCAGCAAGTTCTTTGCCAACAGAAACAGGATCATCAACGTCGTCAGAGATCTCGAGTTCGTAAATCTTTACGCTGCTCACAGAACTGACTGACCTGTACCCGAGGGTGGATAAGTTCTTCCTTATTGTAAGGGCCTCAGGATCTTCAACTCCCTGAAGATACCTTATTTCAATTCGGACTCTGGACATAATCGCTTAAGGTTACCTTGGAATTAAATTTTGTTCTTTTGGGAGAAACCGCCGGAAGCGGCCGGCATGCCTTTTATTACTGATATAATTGGGGAAAGTGACGAATATACATTTTTGGCCTTCTCCGCAATGGTGCCGGTGACTACTATATCGGCCCCCGCTTTCACAACACTTTCAGCAGCCTCTTTCGTCCTTATTCCGCCGCCAACTATCAGCGGTATGTTTATTACGCTCTTGATTTCAGATATGACTTCCTCTGAAACATGAGTTGGTGACCCGCTTCCCGCCTCCAGGTAAAGCAGCTTCAATCCAAACATCTCTGCTGCTATGGCGTATGAAATGGCATTATCAACATCATCCCTCCCGATAAGGTCAGCCCCACCGACTTTACCTACAGTCATCCCGGGTTCAAAAACAAGGTATCCCATGGATATTGTCTCTATGCCCATGACTTTCAGGAAGGGGGCCGCCTTTACCTGATGACCCATGAGATATTCAGTTTTCCTTGAGTTCATAAGGGTCATGAAATAAATTGCATCTGCCCTGTCACTTATCATCGATGCTGAACCGGGAAAAATTATGACCTGCCTGTCAGTTGCAGCCTTTATCTGGTCGATGGTATCGCTCATCTTCCGGTTGTCTATCTCTGTTGATCCGCCTATCATTATGAAATCGCTTCCGGCCCTGTCGGCTTCCCTTGCAATGAGCGCAGATTTCTCAGGCGGTTGTGAAGCCGGATCAATAAGTGTCATGTGCAGTTTCTCGGATTTCAGTTTCTCCAATATGTTTCTGTAAACATTCAAGCAATACCACCAACGGCAAAGGACACCAGGCCCACTATCATCGCATACTTCGATATTGACTGACTTCTCCCCGGGTTCTTACTCATCACTGATATTGATATTATAAATAAGGCATCCGATAAAATCACGACGATTACGTAATAAAAGGAAAATATTCCAAGATAATACGGGAGGTAAGAAAGTGAAACTGCAATTAGAACAGAAGCTGCAGCAAGTATCATGGCAGGCTTGACACCATATCTTTTCGGGAAAGTGACCCTGTCAATGTCCCCTTCCATGTCCTCTATATCCTTTATTAGTTCCCGGGAAAGGTTTGCAAGTGATGCCATTCCAAAAAGGATTATCATTTTCAATAGAGAATTTACGGCGATTCCTCCAAATATGAATATCAGCCCGACCAGCAGACTTATAGTCAGGTTTCCGGAAAGCCCCCTCTTCTTGAAAAGTTTCTCATATCCGACGAGAAGAAGATCGGCAATTAAGACCGTGGCAGAGGCAAAATAAGAGATAAAAAAAGCACTGGTTATTATTGGAGCAGCGAAGAGGATGATCGAAGCATATGTGGCCTGTTTCAGCGTTATCTCACCCTTCACGAGAGGTCTTGACGGGTGGTTCACCTTGTCTGTTTCGATATCGGTTATGTCATTTATCACGTTGCCGCCAGAGGTTACAAGAAATACTGCGAGTGATGCAAAAGCAACCTGCTGAATGAAATTGTTCACCGAAAGGCCGACACCTATGAAAGCCGAGATCCACGTTGCAACGATCCCCATGATTCCATTTATCGGCCTGATAATCCTAAACCAGCTGTTCATGTAAAGTTAAAAACTGAACTCAACACATTATATTATTTTTCCCATAGAATTGTTGAAGAAAATGCTGTGTATCATTTAGCAAAAATTTCCCTCAAGTCAAGATCATAAGAAGAGATTTTCAGGCCGGTCGGGGAAAAATGGGTTCTCCCAACTTCAAAGCCCTCTTTCAAGGCGATCCTGCTTATTGTTTCGTCCATCGGAGGGAGATCTTTCCTGTAGAAGCGGGCAAGGTCAGTGACGTCGACAAAGAGTGGTGAGATATCCTCATTCCTCAGAAGACTGGTATACCTGATCACATCCGGCTCGTTTCTGATATTTTCCGGTATCTTAAGCTTTTCAAGCATTTCCTTACTGTTTAGATTTCCTGTCCATACAGGTCCTTCATCGATATCCGGATAGATTTCAGAAATGATATTCCTCCGGTTCATGAATCCTATATTGCCAAGTGCCTGATCTGCCCTGCCGGATCCTGAAAATATTCTGAAAATGATCCTGTAGTAATGCGAATACCAGAATGAGAGAACAGGCAAAGCCGCCCTGTCAAAAGCGGCTGCTCTTCTGACAACATAGGCTATAAGGAGCCGGATGCCCATTTCGTGCCGTTCTGAATCGTTGGCAATGAATGCGTCATATCTCCTCCTCGTCTTCCCCGGTACAGAACCTGTGAGTGCGCTTAGATCAGTTGCAGTGACTCCGATGTATCCGCCACTCCTGACCCGGGTTATTGCCCTGTCAACATAAGGTATTACTGACCCGTACGGGTCAACATCGATATAATCGAAAACGAACCTGTCGACCGTCTCTTCAAACCTTCGATTGTACAGCTCCACCTGCACGTTATTCTTTTCCGAATTAAGCCTGATATAGTCAAAAGATTTTGCATTCACCTCGGATATTACAACTTTCAGGCCGAGTTCCTTGGCTATTCTGAGCCCTCTGACACCTGACCCCCCAAATCCGTCCAAAACGAGGCGGGGCCTTATGGTGTTAAGAAAAGAGATAGTAATATCCCTGTTCAGCTTCTGAGATTTATTGTAAAATCCTACAGCACGCGATCCGGGTCCTTTCTGGAACGGGGACTCCGGAAGTTCCAGTTGAATAGAACCTTCCTGGAAGCTCACTTAAGATCCTTCTTCGCCTTTGAGCACCCTCATTACCTTGAACGGGAGGATGTTCCTGTTAATTGGTGTTATATCAAACACCCGAATCCCCTCCAAGCTTCTTATTTCCTGAAGGACAGGATTCCTGGACTTCTTGTGAAGGGTTACTATCAGTGGTTTGTCTGAATTCAATGTATCAACAATTTCTTTCTGGATGCTCTTCGTGGCATTTTCCAGTTTGCCTATTTCGTCAATAACAATAACATCTGCATTTTCCCTGGCCTTCTGAAGGCTCGGAATGAGTATTTCTTCAAGAAGCCTTGTATCAACTCCAATCTTGTCTATTTTTACCCGGGACATTATTCCAGAATCAGCAAAGGTGATTCTTTTCTTGGTGTTTATGTCAAAAAGGGAGTATCCTCTCAGTTTTCCGTGTTCAATTATTTCGCTTACAAGAACACCCTGAACTGTCATACCTTCGTTTTCAAGCATATCTATAATTTTCCTCAGGGCCTCGGCCTTTATCGAGCCAACCGGGCCTGTTATACCGATTTTCACTGCCATATTATTCATCTCCATCTATGTACATAAGTGGATAATCCATGTCCTCCACGTAACGTAGCCTCCCTATAACTTCCTCATCATTGTACTTAACTGTTATGCGCACATTCAGCATATCTCCTGATAGTGTTATGTATTTGTAGACACCCTGCCGTTTCTTCACAATATCCTGGTCTATTTTTACGGTAGCGTCCGTTACAAAAGGTTGAACCATTACACTTTCCTTAATCGCATTCTCAAGGGATGAAAGGTTGCTCAAGTTTACAGGAACTCCAACATATTGGTGATAAATTGTTCCCAACTTTATGCCTGCCTCGAAAACAGCCCTTTCTCTGTCTGATAATCTGAAATATTCGTCTGCAGGATCTCGCATATTTATTAGTAATTACATATAGTTAAATAAACATTATTTATATTGCAACCATAGTTTTTACTGTCAGCTTGTAGCAACTATTAAAGAAAATTTCCTGACAGGATAGCTGTAATTAAGCATTCCGCAGAATTTTTGCCATGATGAATTCATCTTCAGGTGTGCTATTAATGATCTCGAACCCATTTTTCAGGTAGAACGAAAGCCCTATCCTGTTCTGCTGTTGGACTGCGGTTCTCAGCAACCCCACGCCATTTCCGCTGATCTCAGTTTCAGTTGTTTGCAGCAGTTTTACACCTATTCCTTTCCTTATTTCTGCAGGTCTCAAATAAATTCTCAATAACCAAGCTTCCTCCAGCCTGATAACGGTTTCAGAAAACCCGATGATTTCATTCATCCTGACTGCCACCAGAAAGATGTACGATTGATCATCCAGTATTCTTCCTACGTGTTCCCTCATAACATTTTCTGAATAATTCCTGGAGATCCAATCGTCAATATAGGCATCGTCATAAATGTCTTTATACGTGAAGTGCCAGGAATCGCAGGCAACAATGCTTATGCCAGATTCATCCCCCGGCCTTACCTTCCTGATTTCCACAACTTCACAATTCTTTCTGTCCGGCATAAACAACCATTATCCTGAGATCGATAGTATGAAATATATGATTCAATTAAAGGATTATCCAGTGAATGGGGTTAATCAATGGAAAATGATATAAAAGGCAAAGGAAGCAAAAGGGGAGCAAGATTCAAGATCACAATTTACAGCATCCTCAGATTCATAGGATTCGGACTGTTTCTCATAGGAATTCTGTTTTACCTTTCATGGTCCATACTGTATGGCACCTGGACGGATGTCGGGCTTTATTCATTTACCGTGGTTACTGCTGTCTTTGGAATACTTGCAATAATGCTTGCAAATGAGAAGGAAAGGCAGGCCCGAAGTTAGGCCATACTGATCTTTCTGCTTTTTTTATCTTTCAATGTTGTTCTTTTCCTTTTCTGTGCATATTATGCGCAGTCTTCTAACTTTTCCTGAATGCGTGTAATAGCATTCAGAATATGGATCTTTCATTCCACCCATCAGATAAGCAGGTTCCAGCTCTGCTGCAAATCCTGTTCCCGATGCCTTTTTCCAGTCTATTTCCTCCCTTGTCCTGAAGATGAAGGTACTGCTGCTGTTGAGAAGTATGGACTCGGTTTCGGAATCAACAATAAAGTCACTGAAATTCTGAGTTACGTTTATAACTGAAGTCCTGTAATGCCTTGAGTGCCTAACTATGCTCCCCAGAACTCGCCTGCCTGCAGGTGATGCCGTGATAAGATGCGCTTCGTCCAGCAGTATTAACTTCCTTTTATCCGGGTCTGTTCTGGTTCTCATCATCATTCCGTACAATGACAGGATCATTGCCCGGTTAAGGGATTCACCAAGCATTTTCCCGAACTTGAGTATAAGGACGGGCCTGGTTTTTTCCATTCCCAGATTTATTCTTCTGGCAAAGAGTGCCTGTTCAGATTCAGACAGGCTCATTCTTAAAGAAACGTCTTCGATGTTTTCATTCAGATAGCGCAACAGTTCAGGCAATTCCGGCCTTTTTCCAGATTTAATATATTCTCTGATTAGTTGGGAAATATGCGTTTGAGTAACAGCCCCTTCAGATGGGAAATCAGTTAACATGCTGCTTATAAGTGATATATTCTCATTAGTGACTTCGAATTCCTCAAACGGATCTATATATTCCCCTTCATTGATTCTTACTTCTAGGCAGTCATCCTCAAACATGCTGCAGAAATACTCATTCAGGGGATCAAAAACGATGACGCTGTCGGCTCTCCTGCCTACAAGGGTCCTTTTCAGGATCAGTTTTGTGAAAAATGACTTGCCCGAGCCGGTTTCACCAAACACCATGATGTTGAATGAATTCTCATTGAAGACATCTATGAATACAGGTTTCTCTGTATCATCATCGAGACCTGCCATGATCCCCGTTTCTACAGGTTTATTCTCAAAGAAGACAGGCATAGTCTCTGAAATGTGGCGAGAATCAACAAGATATTTCCTGCCAGGATTTCCCCGCAGGGACGAGAATTCCTCTATCCGGTTCCTGCACTGGCTTTGCCCGCTTTTCATGGAAAATCCCATGAGAGACATGACTGACCGGAATCTTTCCATATCTCTCATCAGTGGAACAGGGTGCTCATCTTCCACCCTGAAAGAGAATCTGCCATCATAGATGCTGTTTCCATTGTTCAGGAGCCTCCTGCTCATCTCTCTGAGGGAATTTACATGCCTTGCAAGCGTTCCGGAAAGTATGCTGTTTCTTCCGCCAATTAAACGCAGTTCTGATTTCCTTTCAGCAAGAAGATTTTTCAGAACTCTTTCTGCCCTTGCATGGCTGATCCTGCTGAATGAGAAACGAATTGTTACCCTGAAATTCAGCGAATCAATGGCTTTAAGGAAAAGAAGCCCGGAATGATAGTCTGAATCATCAATGTAGATTATGGATCTGAATCCTGAACTCTGGTAATATCTTCCATGCGTACTGTAAGCGAACCTTGTTGCGGCCTCATTTCCTTCTGATGCATTGGATTTCTTAATCATCCTGCCTTTTCTTAAGAAAAGTGCCGTTGTAAGAAGTACGATAGGAAGGAGATCGAGCATGGATTTGTACATCCCTGAGTTAAGGAACTGAACAAACCAGATCAGGCTGACCATCACTGCATCGCCTTCATAATTCGCATTATATCATCCCTGGACGACTCAACACTACATGTTATTCCAGACATTGCCAGCATAGAAGCCAGACGGGCTGACTCGTCCATTAGCAATGCGGAATCCTTTGCTTCTGTCTCTTGTTTATAACGCCGCTTCAGGATCACATAAGACTCCATGTAATAGCACCCTTCGAATGCAAAATCGATGAGCCCGTTGTAGTCTATTGCGGCTTCGGAATCTTCAGGGACTTTGTATGAACTTTTACTGGCGAGTGTGGGGAATGACAGAAAATCAATATCTGACTCAATTTCTCCGATTACCCTTGACAGTGCTTCCGGGAACCCCGCAAGTTCAGCATTATCTGAGATGTTAACAGAAACATCATTTATCCTGATAAATTGATATACGTGGGTTCCGTCAGAAAGTATTATGCCCCTGTCACTCGGCAAAGATCTGTATGATAACTCTATAATTCCCTCTCTACCGCCCTTCAAACATACAAGTTTCCCAATGAGAAAGATCCCAAGGTTATGCCCATCCACAGTAACCAGACTTAATACGAATCCTGAGACCATTATGGCGAGGAAATAGAGCAGGCTGAAACGCAGAACCAGTGATGATATTATTACGGTAACCATGAGACCTACAACTTTCCTGAAGTCCAGGCCGAATATTCTATAGGCGTAATTATAAACGTTAGCAGGCAGGCTTTCCCGTTCTTTACTCTTTTCCATTTATCCACTTCTTTCTATGGCTGGTTTCATCATCCATCATTTTTGTCCAGTTTATGTTTGTAGCCTTGTTTCCAGATGTTCTAACCGGTCCTCCTGAGCCTTTTCCGGTTCCGCCAAAAGGGAGTGCTGCCGCAGCAGTTATTTTATGAATTCCAAGATTTTCAGCCCCAGCATAACGGCCGGCGAGTGAAGCGCCTGATTCTGCAATTCTCCCTACGCTGCCCATCGTGAACACGGAAGACAGGGATGAAGCGCCGAAAATTCTGGAACCGCCCGCCAAAAGTATGGGCATGGAAGACGCAAGTGCCAGAAATGCCAGCTGCAACAGGTAATATCCACTGAATATATTCGCCGACAGCAAAGCAAGCATGATGAAAACGGGAAGCAAGGAAGTCTCAACGAAAAGTTTCCACAGCCTTATTGCCAGATCCTGGGTGGCTTTGAAGGTGATAAGCACGGAGAATACGGGTAATACAAGTATGAGGAAGTAAAGCAAAGCCTCCCTGATCATAAGGGTAAGCAGTAACATCAGTGTGCTTGTAAAATAACCTGAAAGAAAGATGAATTCAATCAGTGAGCCTTGAGGATGAAGTCCGCCGACTTGTGAAGAACCCCAGCTTATTGTGTTGAGTGAGGAAAAAATACTGTACCAGTCGATTTTTCCATAGTTCCATAAATAATTATATGAATACCTGGAAAGCTCGAGTATGATGTCTGCAATTCTGTATGAAAAAATCACTAAAGCGGCAGACACAGCGTATCTCAGAATTGAGCTGACAAAAGAGGAATAGTGCCCAACACTGTTCTTTGCAATGAGCAACAGGGTTGCAACTACCAGAACGACTTCAAGTACCGCCGAATAAACTGATCCCAGAATATAGCTGTAAAGATTGAGGAAACGGCCGGGAGGATCAATAATCATTGTATATGCATACTCCGGGCTTAAGCCATATTTTACACAATAATACCAGAACAGGGAAACCAGAGTCAGGTAAGCGCTGTTTATTACCGATATAAGCTGCTCAAGTACGGAAAGAATGCTGAGCGACATTGCACTTCATTATGCTCCGGTGACAATGTAGTTAAAGACCGCATACAGGACGCCACTTAACGCCAGAACATAAATCAGAGTTCCTATGATTGCATTCTTCAGCCTTGTCT
>OFHI01000036.1_pt1 | contig 34423 bp, 34 predicted proteins | sample 1522021 | NCBI WGS metagenome assembly OFHI01 (sample SAMEA2464839, study PRJEB22497) | soil metagenome | biome: Grassland; feature: Farmland; material: Clay | place: Australia | collected 2013-02-01 | depth 1.4 m | reverse complement strand
ATTCCTTGAAAGAACTGTAACACCTATAGGAACGTCAGGCAAGGCCGACATTCCAAGAAGGTACATTGGAAGAAGAGTCTATGTGATTATCACAAAGAATGATGGCACCATCATAAGTGAGAAGAAGAGTAGGAAAGAATAATAGTGTCCCACACTCGCGCAGTACGAAAGGTATTTATTTAATTCGGGCATTCCCAAAAAGCTTTTGCGTGATTGGTGAGTATGAGCGAGCTTCTAGAAGACTTTGAGCAAAAACGCGAGATTATTAGAAAGATAGTTGAAGAGCATATCAAAAAGAGAGATGATGCTGCAGCAGAGAGCCATAGGTTCGCTGAGGAAAGAGATATACTTAACAATAAAGTTCGTGAGATGCGCGAAGAAGTCAAGAAAAAAATAGCGGAAAAGAACGATCTTATCGAGAACGTTCAGAAACTTCGTGCTGAAAAGGAAGAACATTATAAGGAACTGTCTGAACTCAGGAAACAGTACCGGAAGGTCAGGGAAGAGACAAGTGTAGAGGGTGTTGACCGCAGGAGCCTCAGGGTAAAGGAGAAGGACCTGCAGAGACTTGAAACAAGGCAGCAGACAACTCTTCTGGACAAGAAGGAAGAGGCAAAGGTTGTTTCTGAGATCAGAAGGCTTAGCAATGAGATCAGGCAGATCAAGTCTGTCAGGGAAAAGGAGCTTGAAAGCAACGATTCCATTAAGGACCTCAGCCAGAAGATAAATGGCGAAAGGAAGAGTGGAGAGACCCTGAAGAAGGACATAGATGAGATCTCAAAGAAAATTACTGCTATTAGCGAGGAAATCAACAAGAGTCTCCAGGACCTTGATGAAACCAGGAAGAATGCTGACGATTTCCACGAGCAATTTGTCAAATTCAGCCAGGAATCAACCAAGGAACACGAAGCCTTCATCCAGGCCAAGAATGATCTGAGGGATCTGGAAAAGGTAATTTCCAGCTTGAGAACAAAGGCCCGTGCCTCCAAGAAAAAGGAAAAGGAAGGAGAACTTCAGAAGAAAGCAACAACCTTGTTTGACAAGTTCAAGAATGGTGAACAGCTCACCACAGAAGATCTTCTTATCCTGCAGAAGGCAGGATTCCTTTAATTCTCCTCTTCCATCGCTTCTGAAGAGAGAGAAACATTGTATACCCTGGATTTGCTCTGAAGGTTCAGTTTTGGTGCGAGTACGCTCTCGTGAATCTCGCACTTTTCACCTATAACTGTGCCTTTCATTATGACGGATTTCTCAATCCTGGTACCATCCAGAACCTTCACTCCATCCATTAGTATGGAATCCTTAATCTCGACATCCTGGCCAATCTGCACTCCGTCATATATTGCAGATGCCTCTATGCATGACCCGTTCATGGATGATACGCCTTCCCCGATGAACGTCGGGCCCTTCAGTTTTGATCCTGCAAAATGGCGCAGCGATGAATTAATAATGAGTTTTCCACTGACGTTGCCTTCTGCATAATTGTAGCCGTACTTCTCAGTCATGAGCTGGTTGGCCCTTATCATGTCGTTTGGCCTTCCGGTATCAAGCCAGGTTCCCTCCCCTATGTATCCGTGCAGTTCAAAGCCATTGTCCAGCAGTTTGGGAAACAACTGTTTTGCAAAGTCATACGGCTCCCCCTCGGGAATGTAATCCAGGACCTCGGGTTCAATCACATAGAGTCCGGCATTGACAAGATTGGAAAACGCCTGCTCTGGTGTTGGTTTCTCCAGGAATCTCGTAATAACTCCGTCCTTGAGTTCCACAATGCCAAGCTGGGACGGATCCTCAACGGTGGTCAATGCTATGGTGAGCTTCGATTTCCGCTTCCTGTGAAAATCCACAATCTTCTTTATATCGAAATCTATCAGCGTGTCGCCGCTTCCAACGATGAATGTGTCGTCGATGAATTTTGAAACAAGCTTTATGCTGCCCGCAGTTCCAACAGGCTCCCTCTCCACAGAGAACAGGATGTTCTGGTCCTGGTTCTTGAACTTCAGGACTCCATTAATCAGAGCCTCAAATTTGTATCCTGCAGTTATGATCGCGTCCTTGATCCCGGCTTCGTGGTAAGAGTCGAGAACATATCCTATGCAGGGTTTTCCTGCGATAGGCACGAGGGGCTTGGGAATTGAATATGTAATGGGCCTTAACCGCGTTCCTTTACCGCCGGCCATGACCACAGCTTTCATTGACATAGGCAAATATGGGATTTGGTCTCATTAATATTTCTTATTGGCTGGGACAGCCGGATAGATGTATGAATATAGGCGCATAATATACATTAGTGTTCAATATTGTGGAATAAATTTATACCACGTATAAGCTTAACCCCCTGAATGAACAAAACGCTGCAACTGATCCCCTACTGGATTCTAAACTTCACCATAGGTTTCGGCTGGTTTTCACTGGCACCGCTGGTCCCCCATCTGATGTCGCAATTCTCTGCCGGCGAATCTGCCATAATTGAGCTGATCTCGGTCTATGGGTACACAATGGTTGCATTTGCGCTTCTTTCAGGATATCTTTCTGCCAGGCATTCTGTTTCATATTCCCTGATCCTCTCAGCCGTAATCTCATCGGTGGGGTTGTTCCTCCGGGCATTCTCGGGCAATTATGAATTCCTGCTCATAGCTCAGGTAGTAGCAGCTGTTGCATATCCCCTGGCGCTTGGCCCTGTGGGTTCAATAGCCCAGTCATTAAGCCCCAGGCGCAGCCACACCATGGTTGGAATCAGTGTGGGCGTTCTCTTCCTCGGCATGTCGATGGGTTCGTTCCTTACGCCGTCACTTTTCGCTTTGCTGGGTGGAATCCACGGTGTATTCCTTCTTGACGCTGGCCTGTCACTCATAGCGCTCATATCTCTTCCACTCGTCTTGCGCGGCTACCCCAGGGACTATGCTGGAAAGTCGTTGAAAGGGGTTTTCAAGGCCGGAATGGTCAAGAACTGGTACGTTGGCCTCATAATTTCCTCGATCTCCGTGATGTTTGGCGGAATTGCGGCCTCTGAACTTATCTCACACTCCTTCTCATTTGATTCCGCCGTATACTTTTCAGGCATAATGTCAGGTCTCTCATTCCTGGGCTCGGCACTGGGTGCAATCATCCTCCCCCCACTGTTCGAAAGCCTAAACAGGGTGAGGACAGGCATGGTCGTAACTTCGCTGGTTGCTTTTGCCTCGGTTGTTGCACTGTCCTATTCTCTCTCATACACTTCAGCAGTCAATGTCCTTATGGCGTCATACTTCCTGTTCGGATTCTTCGGGAACGCCTACTGGTCCATGGCCATGACATCAACAACAAGATACGTGACAGATCCTGCACAGGCTGGCTTCTCAACTTCGATGTACAGTGTAGCCACCAATCTGGGAGTCGCCTTCATTCCGGTGTTTCTAGGCCCATTCTTCAGTTCCAATGCTCTTTCCGGAGTGATAATTGTTTCGGCGGCCCTCGTGGTTGCCTTTGCCATCTCTTTTTTCCTCATGGTGTCGGCAAGGGGCACAGCCAAAACTGGCGGTTCAGAGGGGGCAGCCCAATCGTGACAATATGCTGATTTGCCAACACCCGCACTTTTCCCTGTTCCTTTCACATATACTGTATATCTGTGAAGCATCTGGAACAACAAATATATGAATACTTGAATGGATATTGAATCCGGAATGAACCCCTTCATATTCTTCTTCAAGCGCTTCACGAACATCATAAAGAAAGGTCTGGTGGGGTCATCCATAGGTGCTATTGTTGTCCTGGTATACGGGACATTTTCTGAATATTACCTTGAAAATCCAATTTCCTCCTCGGGAATCCACACACTGTTCCAAAGCCTCTGGTGGGTGATGCAGACACTCACCACTGTGGGATACGGAGACACAGCGGTCATAGGTTTCTGGGGAAGGCTGAATGCAATGGTCATAATGGTGGTCGGCATAGGAAGCCTGGGTTATCTGCTGGCTTCCGTATCAGCAAACATCGTCAATTCAAGATTCGCAGAAAGATTAGGGAGTGTAAGGGCAAAAATGAGGGATCATGTAATCGTATGCAATTACGACTCGAGTGGCAAGGAGATTATCAAGAAGATGAACCAGAAGGGCTTTCCCGTCGTGCTCGTTTCCCAGCAGCCTGTGGAAGAGCAGGGCATTGATTTCCAGTACATCCGCGGAAGCTGCCTGAACGGAACAATCCTGGACAGGGCGGGAATTTCCAAGTGTGATACCATAATAATTCTCGCTGGAAAGTACACAGATTCCGAGGAATCGGTTGAGATAGATGCCAGAACAATCGTCATGGGCATGAGCGCAAAGCGCAGGAATCAGGGCATTAGGGTGGTGGCGGAACTCATAGAGCCGGAAAGTGAGGATCACGCCGTGTCTGCCGGCCTGGATCAAGTCATAGTAAGGGGGAAATTCTCTACGGATGTCATGAGCAAAGCTATATTCTCGCCTGGCGTGGCAAACGTTGTGGAAGAGATCATATCGGAAGACGGAGCCTACAGGATTGAGGAACATCCGCTGAAATCACTCACGGGAAAGAAGGTGGAGGAGGCCCTGAATAAGTTTACGGAGGAGGACACATTCGTCCTGGGCTTCAGGAAGGGGAAGGAGATCTCCTATCATTTTAAACCCCAGGACACTCTTGACTATGAGAACATCCTTCTCCTCAGAAGGAAAAGAAGCAGGGGTGGATAAGAAACCTGTGCAATTCCTTTGTTGCGCAGGATGAGTCCTAAATGCTTTATATATTGCCTCAATTTTGAACAATATCCAGCACAGGATCTTTAATCGAAAGGTGAAAATGATTGAGCTTCCCAAACATCTTGCAGTACCTCGTTGACAATTTCTGGTCATTAACCGTTCCCATAATCATAGCCGTTGGCATTTTCGTCGTGGTGTACTTCTCTGTCAGGGTGGCTCTGAACAAGTCAAGAAGGGCGGATGAGTTAAAGACCGTGGTCCTTGCAATATTCAGGGGGCCTGTGCCGGTAATCATAATTGGCTATGCCCTCGTTCTGATCGGGCATTTCCATCCGGCACTCTATCCTGCATTCCTTTCTGAATCCATGCTGATATTTCTGGTGGAGCTCTTTCTGCTGCTTACGTCCATAAACGCAACCAGGAAGATAAGCCACATCCTGCTTACCAGGTTCTTCAAGAATGGGAAGGTATCCAGAAGATTCCTTCTTATCGGGGTATATTCGCTGGGCCTCGTCATACTTTTCTACATAATACTCACGTCGCCCATCAGCCTGTCTTTCCAGCAGGGGGTCCTTCCGGCAGTAAGCTTCATCACAGGCGTTGTGGTGACTTATATTGTCGCCTATATCATAAACCTGGTAATATCCAGGTACCAGTCCACCATACAGGAAAGGCAACCACAGCTCAACACCACAATTACATTCGGCAGAAGAGTCGTAATGGGAATAATCATTCTCATCGGTGTGGGCGCAACTGCTTTTGCCAGTTTCCCGGGCGCATCCGGCGCGGTGGCGTCTCTCTTCGTTGCTGCCGGATTCACCTCAATCGTGATAGGCCTGGCTGCACAGTCAAGCCTGGCAAATCTCATAGCTGGCGGAGTGATTTCCACATCCCAGCCTTTCAGGATTGGAGATGCCATAATATATGACAATGAGTACTGCTACGTTGAGGACATTCGCCTGATGTTCTCCATACTCAGAACCTGGGATAATCGCAGGCTCATGGTCCCGAACTCACTTTTCCTGACATCGGTGGTGAAAAACTATACCGCTGTCGACACAACCAAGCTTGCAATCATCTATGTCCAGATTACCCTGGAGAGCGATATAGACAAGGCAATGGAGATCATGAAGGACGTTATCCGGCAGCATCCCAACTTCTACCCCGCGGATGGTTTTCCGTCTGTGCAGATAATGCAGTTCACGGAATATGGAGTGGAACTGAGGGCACTTGGAAGAGCCAGGGACCAGGGGAGCAACTGGAACCTGGAGAAGGAGTGCCTGTACTTCATAAAGAAGGAATTCGACCGGAACGGCATAAAGATCGCAGTGCCAAGGAGGGAACTGGTCTTCAGCGAAGGAACCCGTTTCCCCGGCTTTCAGGAAAACTCCGGCAAAGTGGACGATGAAAAGAAGTCCTGAACGGAGATCCCGGATGCAGTGCACCAGTGGAGGAAGATCGGTAATGCAGGCTCAGAGAAATATTGTATGTCTGACAAAATTTAAATTATCCAATATATAAGCATACATGATGTCTGTATTTCTTCAGGGGTGCCGCGGATGGTTCTAGCATACCCCCCTTTCATACAACCTTACGCTGCGGAAGTCACAATGCTGCTTGTCTTCGTGGACGGGCTCATGTTCGGCCTTGCCATTAAGAAAGCATTTGTTTCGGTGATCCTCATAATGGTATCCCTGGTTATTGCGTATTTTCTGGGCCTGACATTTGTGCCCAACATTTCACTCTCCTCGATTGTGCAGAGTGTTATGAAATACAGTTCCTCGGTGCACTTTGGAAGCCTGATCATATCATTCTCAATCGTCGTTTTCATCATAGGCTTGGGAATAGGCTTGTGGAGAGGATAATTTTATAGTGATGCGACCCTAATATGTTAGAACAAGCTATAATATGCTATTTGTAGCAAAATGAATTAGGTTAACCTAAATATACAACCAAGACATTTCACACTGACAGCATTGAATCTTAGCGCCACCTTCAACAGGAGAAAACTCGGCTTTTTTCTGGGTCCGGGATGGATCGTCATGATGGCGGATTTCGACGCTGCGAGCATTATAACCTCTGCACAGACAGGCGTGTCATTCGGGACGGGCCTAGTGTGGCTCTTTGTTCTCCTGACAATCCCGCTCTTCTTCATACAGTACGTGGCGGGGAGGGTCGGTCTCGCCACGGGAAAGGGGCTTGGGGCTCTCATCAGGGACAACTTCTCAAAAAAGGCAGGATATGCTGCATCCTTCCCCATGTTTGCGTCCGATATACTCACGTATACAGCAGAGTATTTTGGCCTTGCGCTCGGGTTCACAGTACTTGGCATCCCCCTTTTCGTGGGAATGCCCGTTGCATACTTCCTTCACATTGCAATTGTGTCAACGGGGAAGTACCGATCAACTGAGAAGATTCTTCTCGGAGTCAGCTCCGTTCTTGTGCTCTCGTTCCTCATTGCAGGCTTCTATGACTACTCGCCTGCAAGCATAAGTTTCACCCTTTCCACGTCAAACACGTTCCTCTTCATGATCGCAGCCAATGCAGGGGCCGTCGTCATGCCTTTCATGCTCTTCTTCCAGGCATCAGCAACGGGAATAAAAGGCGGGTCCGTCAGATCAATCCGGTATGACACCCTCATCGGGGCTGTATTCAGCGAAATCCTCATGATCATCGTGGAGCTTGAATTCTCGGGCATTTTTGGCCATAGCAGCACCTTCAGTTTCGCAGGCGGTTTCATAGAGTCGTTCTTCTCTGGGCCATTCGTCCTCCTCTTTGGCCTGGGAATAATTTCGGCGTCCTTCCTTGCCCTTGTTGTGGTCTCGCTGGGAAGTACATGGGGCGTATCCGAGGTCATGGGCCTTTCAAGAAGGGAGCAGCTCGCTGTCTATTCGCTTGAGAGCCTTCCTGGCGTCATTATCCCTTTCATACTGCCGGACATCATTTCACTCATACTTGACCTGATGGTCGTCTTCGTGTTTGTGCTGATGCTGCCGGGGATAACCCTTGGGCTGCTGGCAGGAAAAAGGAAACTTATGGGTGGACAGACATTAAGAAAATGGGAGAAGGCGGGCTACTGGGCCAGCCTTGTCTGCGTGCTTCTGCTCGGACTGATATCTATTTAGGCTGTTCTCCAAAATAGGGTGTCTTGAATTTTACACCCTTCCTGATAAGGCTGGATGAGCTTTCATAGCCTGCGTCGGCATGCCTTATGACGCCAAGTCCCGGATCGGCGTTCAGGACCCTGCTTATCTTCTCAGCTGCCTCATCGGTGCCATCTGCCACCATTACGAAACCAGCGTGAATGGCATTGCCGATCCCTGTACCGCCACCATGGTGGACAGACACCCATGTTGCGCCGGAGGAAGCGTTCAGGAGGGCATTCAGTATGGGCCAGTCCGCTATTGCGTCGCTTCCGTCAAGCATTCCTTCGGTTTCCCTGTACGGGGAAGCCACAGAACCTGTATCGTGATGGTCCCTGCCTATGGCAACCGGCCCCGAGATGACCCTGTTCTTCACCATGTCGTTGATAAGGAGCCCTATCTTCTCACGAAGGCCGTATCCCGCATAACAGATTCTCGCGGGAAGACCCTGGAACTTAACCTTCTCCCTCGCAAGCTTAAGCCACTTGACAAGATGGTCATCATAGCCAAAGTTCTCTATTATTGCCTCATCGATCTTGTATATATCCTCGGGGTCGCCACTCAGTGCCACCCACCTGAACGGACCGGAGCCTACTGCGAAGAGGTCCCTGATGTATCCGGGCACGTAGCCTGGAATGTCAAAGGCGTTCTCCAGGCCGCCTTCCTGTGCCCTGGTTCTCAGGTTGTTTCCATAGTCGAAGACGTTCGAACCCATCCCCTTGAAAGAAATTATGGCTTTTGTCTCCTTGACAATGGATTTGTACACTTCCTTCTTGTAGCTGTCCGGGTCCCTGTTTCTGAATTCCTCAGCAGTTTCGACGCTGTAGCCTTCAGGTATGTAGCCGAGGTTGATGTCGTGTGCTGCAGTCTGATCCGTGACGATGTCAGGAACAACCCCTCTCTTCTGCAGTTCGGGGTAGACTGTGGCTGCATTGCCAAGCAACCCTATTGATAGGGGTTTCCCATCCTTCAGCGCCTCATCCTTGAGCCTGAGTGCCTCATCAAGGCTGTCTGTCCAGGTGTCAAGGTACTTTCCATTGATTCTCCTGTCTATCTTTGACCTGTCAACCTCCACGATGATTCCCACACCGTCATTCATGGTGATTGCTAGTGGCTGTGCACCGCCCATTTCTCCCAGTCCGGATGAGAGGACCCACTTTCCGCCGAGGCCTTCCTGGTTGAACTCCTTCCTGCCAATTGCAGCAAGAGTCTCATATGTTCCCTGAAGGATGCCCTGGGTTCCGATGTATATCCAGCTTCCTGCTGTCATCTGTCCATACATGGTGAGTCCGCGTTTCTCCAAGTCCCAGAATATGTCGTCTGTTGCCCACTTCGGCACTATCTGTGCATTTACTATGAGTACTCTGGGAGCATACTTTGTCGTCTTGAATGCCCCCACAGGCTTTCCTGACTGAATCAGGAGAGTCTCATCGTTGTACAGTTCCTGGAGCATGTTTACTATTTCATCATAACATTTCCAGTTTCGTGCAGCTTTTCCTCTGCCTCCGTAAACAATGAGGTTATCCGGGTCTTTCGCCACTTCTGGATCGAGATTGTTCATAAGGAGCCTCATAGCCGCCTCCTGCCCCCAGCCACGGCAACTGATCTGGCTTCCTCTTGGTGCGTGTATTACTCTCTTGCCCTCTGCTTTAGTCTCTGAGTGTTCCATGCCCATCATACGATCATGGGAACTTTCATGATTAACTTTTTGCAGTCTCCGGTTTTTGAGAGAAGGATAAACTTTTTGAAGCCATGCCCATCTTCATGGGATATAGCGTGAAACTGATTTCCTGGAACGTGAATGGGATAAGGGCAGCCATAAGGAACGGGCTCCTCGATTTTGTGTCTTCAGAGAAGGCTGACGTGTATGCTTTCCAGGAGATAAAGGCCGATGAATTCCAGGTCCCCCCGGATCTCGCCCAGAACGGCTATGTTGCCTACGTGAACCCTGCCAGGCGTAAAGGGTACAGCGGAACGCTGGTTCTTACCAGGGTAAAGCCCGCCTCAACCATAACGGGTTTCGGAGAGGGGGATGAGGAAGATGAGGGTAGGATTATCGGGTTGGAATTCCCGGACTTCTGGTTCTTCAATGTCTACTTTCCAAATTCACAGAGGGGGCTTGCCAGGCTCGACTACAAGATAAAATTCGACAACAGGCTCAAGGATTTCCTCAACGAGATCAGATCAAAAAAGCCCGTCGTGATATGCGGAGATTTCAATGTTGCGCACGAAGACATCGATATCGCGAGGCCCAACGACAACCGCAACAATGCGGGCTTTACAAAGGAAGAACGTGAGTGGATGTCTGATTTCCTCGGGCAGGGTTATGTTGACACCTTCAGGCTTTTCAACAAGGAATCCGGAAACTATACGTGGTGGACTTACAGATTCAACGCCAGGTCAAGGAATATAGGCTGGAGGATAGATTATTTCGTGGTATCGGAAGAGCTAGTGGAAAAAGTCAGGGCCTCCGAGATACTCTCAGAGGTCCAGGGGTCCGATCACGCGCCCATCAGGCTCACTTTAGAAGACTGAGCCTGGATCCTTTCCTCAGGATGGTATTTTCCCTGCCTTCCCCGAGGGAGACTATGTCGACCGGTATGTTCAGTTCCTTCTCTATGAGGGAAACGTAATCCTTCATCTCCATAGGGAGCGCATCAAAATCGTGTTTCCTGATGGTTTCTGCGTCCAGTTTTCCCCAGGATTTCATCTCCCTGAAGGTGAGCTTGAGATCTTCCAGTTCCTTGAAGCTTCTGGGTATGTAGTCCAGTTCTTTGCCATCCCTCTTGTACGAGGTGCACACCATGATCTTATCGAGTTCCCCAAGCGTATCAAGCCTCGTCAGCGCAAGGGCATCGGCATCATTCATCTTGATGGAATACTTTAGCATGGGGAGATCCAGCCATCCAACTCTACGGGGTCTGCCTGTGGCAGTCCCATATTCCTGGCCAATTTCCCTCAGTCTGTCCGCCTCTGCTCCTTCCAGCTCCGTTGGGAATGGCCCGGCGCCGACTTTCGACATGTATGCCTTCACCACGCCGATGACATAATCAACCTTCCTGAATGGAAAGCCTGCCCCGAGTGACAGGGCTCCGGCCAGGGCGTTGGATGAGGTCACGAAGGGGTACATTCCAAAATCGATGTCAAGCATGGTTGCCTGGGCCCCTTCAAAAAGTATGCTCTTCCCGGATTCATAAAGTCTTCTGATGGTTACTTCCGTGTACTCCATGTAAGGCTCAAGCCTCTTTCCCGCCTCAAAGAGATCCGAGGCCATCTTTTCCCTGGCAGCAGGATCATTGTATTCTGACTCAGAAAGCAGGCTCTGTTTCATCTTGAAAATGGTTTCAATCTTTTCCCTTACGATTTCTAGATTCTGGAGATCGGTCATGCGTATTCCTGTTCTCGCATACTTGTCCTCGTAAGTTGGGCCTATTCCCTGGGCTGTGGTTCCAAGGCTGAGCTTGGACCTGACCTCCTCCTCTTTCAGATCAAGAATCTTGTGCATGGGTGTGACCACATGGGCCATTTTGCTGATCTTGATCTCGGCTTTGCATTTCGAATCCCTCAGGTTTGCGATCTCCTCTATGAGTGCAAATGGATCTATGACCATTCCATTTCCCAAGACAACGGTCTCGCTCCTCAGCGCACCAGACGACATGAGCCTGAACTTGTATTTCCTGCCGTCCACCACAACTGTGTGTCCTGCGTTGTTTCCACCATTAAACCTGACGGCAACCTGGAATTTGTCACCGAGAAAATCGGTGATCTTCCCTTTGCCCTCGTCACCAAACTGCATACCTAATACTGCGCCGATCATTTCAGTCCACCTCTCCTGATATTGGTGTGGCCGCCGGAAAACTGGTTCCCCGGCTATCTGGACAGAAATCTGAAGCAGGAATTGCAAGCCTAGCGTTAAAATAGTGAATGCCTGAAAACTGTTTTAGTGGCTCCACTCAACTTTCATTGTATCTTACTTAATAACGTTTCCTTATGATTTTCCCCTGTCCTCTAGATTATATTGATTATTAGCAGAGCGATAAAAGTATAAGTTCATAGAACAAATTACAGGGGAGATATCTATGAGTTACATTAAAATCACAGATGGAAAGGGCATTGAAATACCCAGCAACCCTACCATTGGCTACATTGAGGGAGACGGTATTGGCCCCGACATAACAAAATCATCAATCTCGGTTATTAATGCCTCAATAGAAATAGCATACAATGGAGAGAAAAACATTGTCTGGGAGAAAGTGCTGGCTGGAGAAGAGGCCATGGAAACCACTGGAAAGCACCTTCCCCAGGAATCACTAGATCAGCTTAAGAAGTGCGTGGTGTCCATTAAGGGACCCCTGACAACGCCCATAGGGCAGGGATTCAGGAGCCTTAACGTCACGTTGAGGCATTACTTTGACCTGTATGCAAACATAAGGCCTGTAAAGTTTTTCCCCGGAGTGCCTTCCCCCGTAAGAAACCCTGAAAAGATGAACATGGTGGTGTTCAGGGAGGGCACGGAAGATCTGTATGCGGGAATAGAGTGGAAATATGATTCACCGGAAGCATCAATGGTGAGAAAATTCCTTGCAGATAATTTTGAAGTATCACTCACAGACGACACAGGAATTGGAATCAAGCCCATAAGCAGGTTCAGGTCACAGCGGCTTGTCAGAAAAGCACTGGAATACGCCCTGAAGAACAACAGGAGAAGTGTTACGCTCGTTCACAAGGGAAACATAATGAAGTATACTGAGGGGGCATTCAAGGAATGGGGATATGAGCTTGCAGCCAGTGAGTTCAAGGACCAGACTGTGACCGAGGAGGAATACAACAAGTCTCCCGATTCATACCAGGGCAAGCTCCTGATCAAGGACAGGATAACAGACAACATGTTCCAGCAGGTGCTCACAAGAACAGAGGACTACGACGTCATTGCAACAACAAACCTTAACGGCGACTATCTTTCAGATGCCCTTGCTGCACAGGTTGGAGGCCTTGGCCTGGCACCCGGAGGAAACGTGGGCGATGTGTACGCCATTTTCGAGGCTGTTCATGGAACCGCCCCAAAATATGCAGGAATGGATGTTGCGAACCCGACTTCCCTTATGCTTTCCGGTGAAATGATGCTGCGGCATCTTGGATGGAGTGAAGCGGCGGACATACTGGAAAATGCCCTTATGTCTGCCTACAAGGACCAGAAAGTGACTCAGGACCTCGCCAGGGTACTTAACATAAAGCCGCTTAAGTGCTCAGAATTCGGAGAAGAGGTCATAAAGAGAATGAGGGCATAGAGAATCTGCCAGAGATTCTCAAAAACCCTGTCTACCTTTTTATTATTGCAAGTTTTGTCCCTGTCATTTCTTCCATTGCATACCTGATCCCCCGCCTGCCGCCACCGGCTTTGCTTATGCTGCTTATGGGGAGGTATTCTGACCTGAAGTTGCTCGAATCATTGATCAGGACAGTGCCGTAATTCAGTTTTTCAATGGCCGTGAAGGCCAGGTTCATGTCAGAGGTGAATATGCCGGCCTGAATGCCGCTTTCTGTACCGTTTGACAGCCTTATGGACTCCTCAAACGACTTTACAGGCCCAAGACAAAGTACGGGTCCGAAGATCTCGTTTCTCCAGAGGCCTGAACTTTCCGGGACGTTCTCAAGAATCGTGGGAGCATGGAAGGACCCTTCTCGGCCTCCCCCAAACAGCAGGTATGCGCCGTTGTCTCTCGCAGACTTCACTTCAGCTTCAACTCTTGCAGCCTCCTCCTCTGTGATCATTGGCCCGAAATCCGTTTCCTCATCCAGGGGGTCGCCTGCTTTCAGGTGGGAGGCGAGTTCCACTATCCTGTTCTTCAGGTATTCATAGGCCTCGCTCTTGACAAGGACTCTCTGGGTGTGAAGGGGATTCTGGCCCTGTGATTCAAATGCGGCGTTCACAATAGATTCAGCAGCGAGATCGAGGTCTGCGTCATCCCACACTATGACGGGCGAGTTGCTTCCCAGTTCCAGGGAAGTCCTCTTCACACCGGCAATCTTTGTGACTCTTTCCGCGTTGCACCTTTCACCCGTAAAAGCGATCATCTGCACCTCCCGGCTCGAGATCATGTGCCTGTTAACATGACTTTCCCCGGCTGCCAGGACATTCTGCATTGAATTCTCAGGGAGATCGGTATCCCTGATTATCTCTGCCAGTTTCAGTGAAGAGACCGGGGCTAGGGATGATGGCTTTGATATGATTGCATTGCCTGTTGCCAGAGCCGCAGCGACCCTCTGTGCTACAGCGCCAAGCGGCTCGCTGAAAGGGTTTATTGTGTAGATGAGGCCCACAGGAGTACGACTGGAGATGGCAATCCTGTTCTGGGTTCCCGATTCCAGATCGAGGGGGAGGGTCTCGCCGCCAATCTTCGGTGTCTCCTCAGCTGCCATGCGAAACACTGTGGCAGCCCTGACTGCTTCCATCCTGGAGTACTTCAGGGGCTTGCCGGTCTCGGTGGATATGACCCTGGCCAGTTCACCTGTGCTGTTACTTATCCGATCTGAAATTGAAATCAGAATATCGTGAAGCCTGAATTTGGGTACTTCAGCCATCCTTCCAGAGGCAGCTGCACCCAGTGACAGGATGTTTTTAGCCTGTTTCAGCCCTGTGGCGGCGATCTCCATGTATTCTTCGCCCGAGAACCTGTTTGGGATTTTCATGCTTCATGATTACGATAACCTACTAAATGAAAATGCAGGCATGCCAATCCGTGCAGTGAACCATGGTGACGGAAAATCGGGAATTGCCTATTCAGGCCTTATTTCCCGGTCTCTTACCTCATATTTCCAGACAGGAAGCTCCGAGTTCATTTCCTCGACTATGAACTTGCAAGCCGAGAAAGCGTCGTCTATTCTTCTTGCAGACACGGAAACAACGAATGCGTATTCTCCCACAGGAATATGCCCGACCCTGTGTACAATTGAAACGTCTGTTAAGTGATATCTCTCCAGAGCATCGCGCTTTATCCTCTCCATGAGCTCCTTGGCCATCTCTTCATACGTTTCAAAGAAGATTGATTTCACATCGGATGAATCACTGAATCTTGTACTCCTCACCATGGCTGTGATTACATTTCTGACGTCATTCTGAGCGGTTTCAAACTCACGTGAAGGCTCTATTTTATGATCAACAATGCTTATTCCCATGTCGGGACATGTTTTCATGCACAATGACGTATATAATACTCTCTGCTGTTTGCACATCGCGGTTGCCCATGAAAACCTGGGGCTATTTTGGAGCCTTTTATCAACCGACAAAATATTTTTTATGATTCCGAGCAATCCTTAGGTCATCCTATGACTAGAATTCTTGTAACCGGAGCATTGGGCCAGATCGGAAGTGAACTTGTTGAAATGCTTGCCAAAAAGTACGGCAAATCCTCCGTCGTGGTTTCCGATGTAAGGGAACCCGGCCCAGATGCATCCGATCTTGAATTTGCCAGGCTTGATGTAACAGACCAGGGGGGGATAAGCAAGATCCTGAGAGACTACGGTATAACAGACGTATTCCACATGGCTGCAATACTTTCCGCGGCTGGCGAAAAGAATCCCGAAAGGACCTACAGGGTCAACTCTGACGGCACTTTCAACATCCTGAACCAATCCCTTGAGCACGGCATAAACAGGGTGATTATCCCCAGCACCATAGGGGTGTTCGGACTGGAAACACCAAGAACAAATACGCCGGACATAACGGTCCTGAGGCCCACAACCATGTACGGAATCACAAAAGTCAATGCAGAACTGCTATCCCTTTACTACAGGGACAAACTGGGCCTTGACGTGAGAGGCCTTCGTTTCCCGGGGATCATCAGCTACCTCACTCCGCCTTCCGCGGGAACAACAGACTATGCCGTGGACATGTTCTACCACGCCATACGCCACCAGGAATACGAGTGTTACCTGAAGGAGGACACATCATTGCCCATGATGTACATGCCGGATGCGCTCTCCTCGCTCCTTAAACTGTTTGAATCCAAAGGTGAAAAGCTCAGGCATTGCCTGGAATACAATGTTTCCGCATATTCTTTCACGCCTTCGCAGTTGCATAGGGAGATAAATGAAGCCATACCGGATTTCAAGGTAAGATACAACCCGGATTTCAGGCAGAAGATCGCTGAGTCATGGCCGGATTCCCTCGACACATCATACGCAGAGGAGGATTGGGGATTCAGCCCTTCATACGATCTCAGGGAAACCGTCCGGGACATGATCACCAACCTGAAGAAAATGCTCAAGCCGGCCTGATACCGGTGACACATAACATATATTAATTGGCGGGCAATGGGCAATGCCACGGATCTTGCGAGGTGAATACCTATGACAATACCTCTTGAATCAGATTCTCTAAGGAAGATATACAGGAACAAGGGCAGGACTAACCTTGCGATCAACAATTTCACGTTTTCAGTGAGGGATAACATGGTGTTTTCCCTCCTTGGCCGGAACGGTTCGGGCAAGACTACATTCGTGAAAGTTTCAACCACCCAGCTGACCCCCGATGATGGGCATGTCAGGGTCTTTGGGAAGGACGTCGTGGACGATGAGAAGGAGGTACGCCATCTCATCTCGCTTGTTCCCCAGGAAAGCCGCCCTTTCCCCCACATGACACCGTACGAGCATGTCTATCTTTTCCAGAAAATGAACGGCAACACAAGGGAGGGTTCCAGGAATGAGGCTGAGACCGTTCTTGATCTTCTTGGCATGAACGACTTTGCATCTTCAGAATGCGTTAACCTGTCGGGAGGCCAGAAACAGCTCACCATGGTTGCAATGGCACTGTCTCTCGATACAAGGATGTATTTCCTGGACGAACCCACAATAGGCCTTGACATAATAACGAGGAAGAGGGTGTGGCATGCAATTTCCAGGTTCAGGAAGGCAGGCAAATCCATAATCCTCACAACCCACTACCTTGATGAGGCGGCATACCTGAGCGATGAGATCGGCATAGTGAGCAGGGGGAATTTTGTCAGGCAGGGAACTCTGGATGAGCTTCGCGGAGCCCTTGAATACGACACCAGGGTCATAATAAAGGGAGACGTGGACGGGGCAGGACTTGAGAAATTCGGCATGGTCCAGAAGGACAACAGAGGGACAATTGTCTTCACGAATCAGGACTCCGTTGAGGAGATACTCTCTATCGGCAGCATAAGGAAGGAGCGTCTGGAACTGGGCCCAGTCGGGCTTGATGACGTCTTCATATCTCTTGTGGGAGAAGACATAGGGGATGATTAGAATTGATGAAAGAAGCCTTCAGGGCAATCTCAAGCCTCACGATCGCCAACGGCATCATACCTCTCTGGAGAAGGCCGGTTGCCCTCATAGCAGTGATATCCACACCGTTCTCGTTCCTTTTCTTCATCTACCTCTTTGGAGGCCCCTCAAAGATACTCATCGGTGCCATTGGTGGCATACTGTTCACCATTGTGAACGCTTCCACAATGCTCCAGACCGATCTCCTGTTCTACAAGCTGGATCTCAAGTTTCAGCAGATGGTAGCATCTTCGCCGGTGAAACCCATGATTTACACAATAGGCCTTGCTACCGGCAATATAGTGTTTACGCTTCCCGGGCTTGCCATATTCATGGCCATAATCATTTATGAGTCGCATATAGGAGTACTCCAGGTACTGGCCATAATCGGGACCCTGGTAGTGACGTGGACAATCTTCTCAATGTTCTCCTTCCTGGTCTCCACAAGAGTCAGGGAGATGAGGGACATCTGGCCCATATCCGTCATGTTCTCCATCATCTTCGGGGTCGTACCACCGATCTACTACTCGATTTCGGTGCTGCCTGGAGCAATGAGGTATGTGGCTTACATCGTCCCTACGACATGGGCAGCTATACTGCTCAAAGGCATCGTGCTCCAGAATTTTGCAGGAGTGGCGATACCGGCATTCATCTATGTTGCGGAAATGCTGGGGGTTCTCGCCTTCACGAGCAGGTTTTCCGACTGGAGGCTCAACAGGTCATGAAAGGTGAATACCAGATGATCCCCTGGAAGATTCTTTCAACGCACAGGTAAAGGTGGAAAATTTGCTCCCGTGAGTGGAGCTACTCTATATTGACTTCCACAACACACTTGTTGTTTCCGTCTGAAAATCTCTCTTTTATGTCGAACTTCTGGTTTATGGAGCTCTTGATGATCTCGGACCCCAGGCTGCTGCAGATAATCTTGCTGTTGTTCTTTGCAAGCTCATAGAAGATGCAGTTGTGCCTTATAATCCTGACAACATCGTCGGTGACCTCCAGCCTTGCATAATAACCAAGCTTGTTCAGCGTTGAAACGAATTCATTGAGCTTCGAAATCTTGTCCTCCCTGGACAGCTTCATCCCGCTCTGCGCCTTGACCCAGCCGGATTCCGTGACAATCTTGTCTGCAACCTTTCCAAGTATCTCATTTACCTTGTCCCTCCCAAACTCGTTCTCTATCTCGCCAACAAGCATGGTGGCAAAAGAGACATACCTCTTTGGAAGAAGGTTCATACCTTTTTCGGTGAGTTCGTAGAATTTTCTTGGTCTTCCCGGGCCTCCACCTCTGAAAAACGATTTGACATATCTCTTGAGTTCGAGGCTTTCCATGTGTTCCTTGACCGCGGTCTTGTTGATCTTGAGGAGATGAGACAGATCGTCCATGCTTCTTTCAGCGTAGCTCAGTTCTGTTATGATGTTCCCCTTCACTCTGCCAAGAAGCATGTTAAGGTCATCATCTACGTCATGGACGGTTTCCATAGTATCTCAAATCATGTATGGCTGAGATCTATAAATAATTTAGTCAATTTAAACATAAGAAAGTGTTTAAATATAGTTTCAACATATTCCAACGAAGGTGCCAATAGTGCCGGAACTAAAGATCACAGAACTAAGTGCATCTGTTGAAGACAAACAGATCCTTAAAGGAGTAAACCTGACGATAAAAGGCGGAGAAATGCACGCCCTCATGGGGCCCAATGGTGCAGGAAAGAGCACCCTTGGGAACGTCCTCATAGGACACCCTAACTACAGGATTACGGGCGGTTCAATCGTGCTTGATGGCATTGACCTGACCGACAAGACACCTGAAGAGCGTGCCCGAGCCGGATTGTTCCTTGCATTCCAGAGCCCCGTTGCAGTGGTTGGCGTAAAATTCTCGACTTTTCTCAGGACAGCATACAGACAGACCCACCCGGAGGACAAGGTCAGCCTGACAGAATTCTATGACCGGATGAAGGCCCACATGAAGAAAGTGGGGCTTGACGAGTCATTCATGTCAAGGTCAGTTAACGACGGCTTCTCAGGCGGGGAGAGAAAGAGATTCGAGATATTGCAGATGGTAATGCTGAGGCCAAAAATAGTCGTGCTCGATGAGATAGACTCGGGTCTCGACGTGGATGCCCTCAAGCTTGTTGCCGACGAAATCAAGCAATATTACAGCCAGGACGTTGGATTTCTTATCATCACACACTATCAGAGAATACTGAAAAACATCGAACCACAGTTTGTTCATGTGCTCAAGGACGGAAGGATCGCCATGGACGGAGACAATACGCTTTCACTGAGAATTGAAGAGGAAGGCTACGACTGGATAAAGACCGTTTAAGGAGGTATGATTATGGAAGTTGAATATAGTAAAGATGCAGAAATGGAAAAACTGCTGGAAGACCTCAAGAATTCCAATGTTAAAAAGGAGGACTGGGAATTCCATGACACCCGCAAACCCGTTTATTCTACGGGAACCGGGCTCAACAGGAAGGTAGTTGAGGAAATATCAGAGATCAAGAAAGAACCAGACTGGATGAGAAGGTTCAGGCTCAAGGCTCTGGAAATATTCGAATCGAAACCCGTCCCCACATGGGGGCCGGACCTTTCAGGCATTGACTGGGAGAATACAAACTACTACACAAGGCCGGACGAGGTCAATGCAAACAACTGGGAAGATGTTCCTGACGATATCAAGAATACGTTCTCAAAACTGGGAATACCTGAAATGGAGCAGAAATACCTTGCCGGTTCTGTGGCCCAGTATGACAGTGAAGGTGTTTACCACAATCTGAAGAAAGTGTGGGAAGACAAGGGTGTAGTCTTCATGGATCTGGATTCAGCCATAAGGGAACATCCGGATCTTGTTAAGGACTACCTCTGCAAAGCCGTCCCGGCAACAGACAATAAGTTTGCTGCCCTCAACGCAGCCGTATGGAGTGGTGGCTCATTCCTGTACGTGCCAAAAGGTGTCCAGATAGACATGCCTCTGCAGACCTATTTCAGGATGAATGGGGAAGCAACTGGGCAGTTTGAGCACACAATTGTCGTGGCAGATGAAGGTTCAAAGGTGCATTACATAGAAGGATGCACTGCTCCGAGGTATGACAAGAATTCACTGCACAGTGCCATCGTGGAAATCTATGTGAAGAAAAATGCGCACGCAAGATACACGAGTGTACAGAACTGGTCAAAGAGCGTTTACAACATGCCCACAAAGAGGGCCTGGGTGGATGAGAACGCGAAGATGGAATGGGTTGGCGGCTCACTTGGTTCAAAGGTTACAATGCTTTACCCATCATCTTATCTCAGGGGGCCATATGCAACAGCACACAACCTGAACGTTTCACTAGCCGGTCCCGGAACCGTGAAGGACACAGGCGCAAAAGCGCTTCACCTTGCACCCCACACGAATTCAAGGATTGTGGCCAAGAGCATCAGCATTGAGGACGGAAAGGCCATATACAGGGGCCTGCTCAGAATGAACAAGGGGGCAGTCCACTCAAAGAGCCATGTCCAGTGTGATGCACTGCTCATTAACGACGACTCACAGAGCTTTACATATCCTCACGATGAGATTTATGAACCTACAGCAACATTTGGCCATGAGGCCACGGTTGGAAGAATAGGAACAGAGGAACTGACTTACCTCAGGTCCAGGGGACTTAGCGAGGATGAGGCCAGTTCAATGATTGTCCTGGGATTCCTTGATGATGTGATGAAGGAGATTCCCATGGAGTTTGCTGTAGAGATGAACAGACTCATCAAGCTTGAGATGGGAAAACTCGGCGCAGTAGGATGATCCAATGGAAAGCTACCCGGAAACACTGAAAACAAGGCTTAACGATGCTGCCTACGAATACAGGAGGGATGCCTTCCTGGCATTCCTCAAATCTCCTGTCAGGGACTACAAGGAAAGTCCCACTGTAAAGGAGTATGTTGAAATAACAGACAACGAACTTCAGGAAATGCTACACGGCGAGATAATAGAGTCCACCGATGCTCCGGATTTCCCGGAGAATTCAAACATAAAGGTCCTGAATGAAAGGATCACGGTTTCAGAAGAGCTTGCCAAACAGGGCATAATTGTCACGGAGCTCGCTGATGCAATCAACAGCCATGCCGAACTGGTGAAGAAGTATGTGTATCCGCAAATGGGCAGGGAAAGGATCGAGTACCTCATAAATTCGGCCTGGAGAAACGGCCTCTTTATCTATGTGCCGGACGGTGCCAGGGCATCCTTTAATGTTCACACTCTGACTGACGCAGGTTCTTCTTATGCATACAAGTCTATTGTTATTTGCGGGAAGGAATCCAAGGTAACATTCAAGGATGTGCACGAATCACTTGGCGAAGGCAACGGAATGCAGGGCAAGAACATCTATTTCTTCGCCGGGGAGAACGCGAAGATTCAGTACCACTACCTTCAGGACAAGAAGGAGACAGTGAGGGACATTACGTTCGTCAGGCAGTTCCTGGAGAAATACGCAGAATTTTCATTCTTCCACATCAACCACGGCAGCTCAAAAGTCCTGTTCATGGACGAGTCGCAGCAGATTGGAGATCATTCCGATTTCAAGGTCTTTGGCGTGAACTTCAGCTCCGAAGACCAGAAAATGGATATCAGGGACAGCAGTTTCCAGGATGGCAAAGAGTCCACCGCCGACATACAGATAAGGGGTGTCGTGACGGGTAAGAGCTCCACCATACACAGAGGAAACATAGACCTTGAGGAAAACGCTTTGAACTCATCAGGATTCTACGACTCGAAGATACTTCTTCTTTCAAAGGACGGCTTCGCAAACAGCAAGCCGGCTTTGGAGATAAAGAATGCAAACACGAGATCCAAGCACGGCTCTTCAATAAGCAATGTGGACGAGGAACAGATCTTCTACCTCAGATCAAGGGGAATTGAGGATCTGGTGGCAAGAGGCATGATAACTGCAGGGTTCGTAGGCTCCATCATAGAGAAAGCTAATGACGAAGATTTTACCCGAAAAGTTTACGAGTACGCAGAAGGTCTTGGTGCCAATGCTTTCCTCGGCACAAATTAAAAAAGATTTTCCCTTTTTTATCGACAGGGGAAAAGACCTCACTTTTCTCGACAGTGCAGCCACAACACAGAAACCTTCCGTGGTGATAGACGCAATTTCAGATTTCTACCGCAACTCCAACAGCAACGTACACAGGGGCATTTACAGGCTGAGCGAGGAAGCGACAGACTTGTATTCCGGAGCCAGGGAGAATATCTCGGGCTTCATCGGTTCGGCTGACCCCGGACAAATAGTGTTCGTCAGGAATGCCACCGAAGCGCTGAACCTCCTGGCATACAGTCTTGGAAAAGGGCTCCATGAAGGTGATGAAATCCTCCTGACAATCATGGAACACCACTCCAACATAGTTCCATGGCAGTTTCTCCAGGACAGGGGCGTGAAGCTGAAGTTCGTGGATATCAACAGCGATGGAACACTGGACATGGAAGATTTCCAGAACAAGATCAACAGCCGTACCAGGATAGTGTCCGTTACACACGTTTCCAACCTTCTCGGCACAGTCAACAATGTCTGGGAACTGGGTAGGATTGCCCACGACAACGGTTCCCTCTTCATAGTTGATGGAGCGCAGAGTGTTCCGCACATGCCTGTTGACGTCAGGGCCGACAATCCTGATTTCATGGCATTCTCCGGGCACAAGATGCTCGGCCCCATGGGAATAGGATGCCTGTACGGCAGGCTTGACCTCCTGGAGGAGCTTCCGCCATTCAACGGCGGAGGTGAAATGATCAGGGAGGTACACATGGACCATTCGGTATGGGCTGATGTGCCTGAGAAATTTGAGGCGGGAACCCCGAACGTTGAAGGCGCAATAGGCCTGTCCGCAGCAGTTGATTATCTCAGGAGGATCGGCATGGCCAATGTGCGGGAACACGAAAAGGATCTCATCCAGTACACCTTCAGGAAGGAGGAGGAGGCAGGTATAAGTACACTTGTTTCCTACGGCCCCAGGTCTGTTGGGCAGAGGGGCGGCATATATGCTTTCAACCTGGGAGAGATACACCCATTCTCCGTCGAGCAGGAAATGAACAACCCGGACAGGAATTCAGGTTCACCGGTCCACCCACACGATGTGGGCACTGCACTTGACAAATATGGCATTGCAGTGAGGGCAGGGCATCACTGCGCCATGCCTTTGACCCACAGGCTCAATGTGGTGGCAACTTCCAGAGCCTCATATTACATTTATAACTCCCGCGGTGATGTTGATAAGCTATTTGATGCTCTGCAGAAGATAGTGAAGGCATACGCATGACCGAGGAAGACATCAACACGGAGATTCTTCTGGATCACTACAGAAACCCTCACAACTACGGGCAGATCGAGGATGCTTCGGTCAAGCTCATCGAGTATAATCCCGTTTGTGGCGATACTGTGCAGATCTCACTCAAGATAGAAAACGGCGTGGTGGCCGACGCAAAATTCATAGGGCGGGGCTGTTCTGTCAGCCAGGGAACAGCTTCCATGCTCACGGACAGGATCAAGGGCAAACCCGTCGAGGAAGTTAAAAAGATCAATCAGGAAGATGTCCTGAACATGCTAGGGTTGAAGCTAGGACCGAGCAGGGAGAAGTGCGCAATCCTCTCACTGAATACGCTCCAGAAATGCATAAGGGACTATGAAGAACAAGGAGGAAAAAATATTGACTAAATTCAAGGTGTCAATTGACAGATCGGCCTGCATCAGCGACGCTATCTGCACTGCCATATCAGAGAACTGGTACATGGACAGGGATGGAAAGGCAAGTTTCAGGAATGAGATAATTGAGGAAGGGCAATATGCGGAGAACCACGAGGCCGAAATATCCTGCCCGGTCTCGGTAATCAGGATAACACGTATTCCCTGACTTCCACCACTTCATTCCGGGAAGGTCCGGAGCTTGGGCACCTAAGAATGCCGCATTCCCGCCTTGTGCAGCCTGAAAGATAACCACAGGTTCAGCTGTATATGCAAAAAGGATAATTGAGGGCTGTTTCTCTTGCGTTTTCCGGCCTTTGGATTTACCGGAACACATTCAGAATCTGTATGTCGTACAGCATGTCCGCAAGCTGCCCTGTTCCCTGAAGCACGGGAAGCTGGTTGTAGTTGCCGACCTCCATCTTCTTCACGGCTGCCTCAAGCGTGTCATTAGTGCTTGTCACAACAGGATTCTTGATCATGACATCCCTGACAGGTTTCCTGGGCAGTATTATGCTCCTCTTTTCAATAAGATAGGTCACGACGTTTCTTATGCCGTCCCAGGACCATGGGTCCTCATCGTCGGCCATTCCTGTTTCGGAAAGGTGGTGGCTTGTTCCCACATCAACATTCTCGAAGAGGTCCCTGTCAGTTATGAGTCCCATGAAGTTTCCTTCTTCATCAACAACCGGGCAGGCATAGACTTTGGAGAGCCTCATGGTGAGTGACACCACGTTCATTGGGGTGTCCTCCCAGACAGGTATGGCGATTCCGCCAAGGACTTCCTTCACCTTCCTCTTCCCGAATCTCAGGATCACCTCTGGAAGGAAATTCTGGGGTGTCAGTATGCCAACTATTGAATTATCGTCATCCACAACAGTGAGGTGCCTTCTGCTCTGCTTGATCATTTCATTCGCAGCATTCTCAACGCTGTCGTTGTGATTGACAGTGGCTGCCTTCCTCATTGTCATGGCAGTCTGGGTTTCATCGGGATGATCGAAGATATCCCTGCGGCTGATTATGCCCGCATACTTATCTCTGGTGTCAGAGAGTGGCAGCCCGGTTATGTTGTTCTTAATCAGGGCTTTAATAATTTCATTGACAGTGCTGGGGACCTTGTAAGTTATGGGGTTCCTGGTCATTATCTCGGCCACAGTTTTTGACATATTTGGCTAATATGTGTTGTATATATTAAGCCATATTCTAGATACTTACCAGTTTTAAATTATAATTGATTGAAAATCTTTAAAAATAGGGTTTTTGTGTTTTTTTTGCCGTCGGGAGGAAAATATGGATTACGGGATTACGAACTCCTCTCCCGGTTCCAGGATTTCGACCCTGGTGTTCTCACCGGCGAGAGGCCTGAAGTGTTCCGGATCCTGCTCTATTGGAGGGAAAGTCCCGAAATGCATTGGAATGGTGTAGCGGGCGCCGATCATCTTTGCTGCCACTGCAGCCTCCCTGGGGCTCATGGTGAAATATCCGCCAATGGGGAGAAGTGCCACATCCGGGTGATACAGTTCCCCAATCAGCTTCATGTCTCCGAAAAGTGCCGTGTCCCCTGCATGGTATATGGTCTTGCCATCTCCCGAAACAAGAACTCCGCACTCATTGCCGGAATGCACCGCCGCAGTGAGGCCCATGCTAACTTCTCCAAATTTGGTCAGGTTTCCCTTGTTCATTCCTATAAAATTTTCTTCAGACGGGCCATGTTCACCAGCCATTGCTGAAAGCTCGAACATTCCCACGATTTTTGCCCCCGTTCTTTTGGATATGGTGAAGGCGTCTCCAAGGTGATCGCCATGGTTGTGGGTGACCATTATGTAATCAACATCCGTGATATCACTCTCCTTCACTGCCGCCTTTGGATTTCCCGTCAGGAAAGGGTCAATGAGGACTTTTGTCTTGCTGAAACTAACCATCCATGCTGCGTGGCCTAGCCATCTTAATGTAACCATTTTCTCACTACTGTGCTATTTGTGTATTATATAAACGATTTTCTGTGACCTGAGCGGGTTCATTGACCATTCATAAGGATAGGCTGAGCAGAGTCAGGAACAGCACCGGAATTCCCACTATCAACCCAACTTTCATGTAATATGAAGGTGAGATTGTTATCCCGCTCTTCCTTTTCAGCGTGTGCAGCCAGACAAGTGTTGCCAGAGAGCCGATGGGCGTAAACTTCGGGCCAATGTCGTTTCCCACCACATTTGCAAATACAAGTGTGCCGGGGCTGTGAAAACTCGAAAGTGCAAGGTTGCCCAGCATTACCGACGGCATGTTGTTCATGATCCCGGCGATGCCTGCAAACACGAAACCGGAGAGTATTGTCTGCAGGGTGTTATTCAATGGGGCCAGTGATTCCAGCCCTCCTGCCAGCAGTGAAGTCATGCCGGTCCGGCCAAGGCCGAAGACAACCAGGTACATGCCCAGGGAGAAGATCACGATCTGCCATGGGGCCTCCTTCAGGGGCCTCACAACATCAAGTTTCCCATGAAACTTTGCGATTCCAAGGAGGATTATGGAGGCAGGGCCTGCGATGAATGCAACAGGTATTGACAGGAAGCCGCCCAGTGAGTATCCAATCAGGAGCGTGGCAATGACCGGGAGGCTGATCCTGAAGATCAGCGGATCCCGTATGACATCCCTTTCATTCCTCATGTTAGACAGGTCAATTGTACCCGGTATCTCTCGCCTGTAGAAGAGGAAAAGGAAGAGCATGGAGGCAGCTATGGCCACAATATCCGGCAGGAGCATCCTCAGTGCATAATCAATGAAGCTGATCCCAAAATAACCGGCCGTAACGATGTTTACTAGATTGCTCACGATAAGTGGCATGCTGGAAGAATCCGCTATGAAGCCTGTTGCCATGATGTATGGTATGATAGCTTTCCTGTCCACTCCGGCCCTTACAAGCAACAGGTAGATGATGGGTGTAAGGATCAGAGCGGTGCCGTCATTGGCAAAAATGGCAGAAATGCCTGATCCCAGGAGTATTGTCAGCATGAACAGGTAAATCCCGTTCCCATGGGAGAACCTAGCAATCTTTATTGCGGCATATTCGAACACGCCGGCTTCATCCAGTATGAGGGACACGATGATAATGGCTACAAAAGTGAAGGTGGCGTTCCATATTATGTCCCAAACTATCACCACGTCCGGGAAGCTTATTATCCCAAGTATGTAGCTTAATGCTGCTCCAATGAGGGACGAGTACCCAATTTCCAGCCCCTTGGGTTTGAAAATCACGAGAACAAGTGTGAAGACGAATATGGCCAGGGCGGCTGGAAAAAGATAATTCATGTCGATCCCTCAGCATTTGTAGATGGGGCAGTCAATTCAGGCTGAACTTTCAACCGGTAACCAGTTCCCTGACCTTGTATTCGATCAGATCCCTGATCTTCCTGACAGTTTCCAGTGACTTGCCCTTGGGATCTTCGATTCCCCAGTCCTCAATCTTCTTGCTCATCTCCGCCGCAATTGGCCTGGGGCAAGCCTCTTCCACGGAACATCCCATCACAATTACCCTGTCTGCATCACGGATCATTTCGACTGTGGCCATCTTGGGGTTGTTCTCAGCCAGATCTATCCCCTTCTCGCGCATGACCTGGACCACAACAGGATTTATCTCACCAGAAGGATAGGTGCCAGCACTCTGGCAGTCTATGCCATATTTCCTTCCGAACCCTTCAGCCATCTGGCTTCGGCCTGCATTTTCTATGCATACAAACAGAATTTTCTCCTTACTGTTCAACTGACAACATCTCCTTCACCAGTTCTATAATCCTGTTGTCGGCCAGGCTGTAGAAGTGCCATCTGCCCCGCTGCGTCCTGTTCACAAGATGGGCATTTTCAAGCACTCTCAAGGTATTCGACACCGTTGGCTGTGGGGCGTCTGTAGCTGCAGTTATCTGGCATACGCACATCTCACCGCGCTCCAGGAGCATCAGGATCTTTATCCTGTTCCTGTCGGCGAGTGCCTTGAGGATTTGCTCTGATTCAAGTATCTTCTCGTGTATCCTGCCGCTGTCAAGGCTTTCGGCAAGCCTTCTCGTTTCTTCAATTGATTCCATTGAGCATATTCCTTCGTCAACGATTTTCTCAATCAGGGCCTTGTTCATACTCGTTCACTCCTTCCTGGTATCCAATAATACATTCATATATTTGAATATGATGTTAGTATTCTATCAGACAGGGAACAGGATCCGGCAAAGTCCCTAAGGCATTTCCCGCCATAAGTATTCATTCCGCCTGCGGTGGTATAAATTCAGCATGTCCAAACATATCTTATAAAAGCTGAATATTCTCTTAGCAATGATTGGCGCTATCCTGGCCGGAGGCTACGGAAAAAGGCTGAAACCCATTACAGACGAGGTGCCGAAAGCACTGGTTCAGATAAGGGAGAATTACACAATAATGGACAGACAGATCTTTGATTTCCTGAACATGGGGATCAAGGAGATCTATATTCTTTCCGGTTATCTTGGCGAGAAGATCGAGGAGAGATATGGGGACCTTCACCAGGGGATAAAATTCTACTATCTCAGGGAACAGAAACCCCTTGGCACACTGTTTTCACTGAAAAGCCTGCTTTCAGAGAGGGCGGACGAGGACATACTCCTCAGGAACGGCGACACGGTCACCGATCTAAATTTCAAGAAATTCATAGAATTTGCCCAGGAATCAGGCTATGGCCTTACCATGTTTGTCACAAAGATGAAGAGCCCGTTCGGAATAGTTGATCTTCTTGGCGATCAGGTAACCCAGTTCAGGGAAAAGCCACTCCTGGACCATTACATAAATGCCGGGATCTACTATATAAGGCAGAGTGCATTTGACCTGTTCTTCGACGATTACGTCGACAAGGAGATAGAAACCACCGTTTTTCCCAAGCTCGCAAACAGGAAGCTCACTGGTGCCTACACTGAGGAAACCATGTGGATGGGCATAGACAGCGAGAAGGACCTGGGGCAGGTCAGGCGTGAGTACTCAAACAGGACGGATTATTCATGGGGATACATGAAGAACCTCTACGAGGACAAGGGAAAGAGTTTCCATGAGTACTTCATAAAGTCAGGTGAACGCATAAAGATAGATCCAGGCAAGAACAGTATTGTCAGGATCATTTCGGGAAATGGAGCCTACTCAAACGGAGATATTTTCAGGTATGGCGACAGGGATGTTATACAGCTTAAGCAGGAAACGAATTTCGAACCGCATGAGAACACCCATCTGGAAGTTATCTCGATGTAACTGCATTTTCATATCCTTTTCTATGAAATATGTGTAATTTATTGGAAATTTTTCTCGATTTTCCCGGCGTAGCGCCGCTGCGAAAAGCGTAAAATCCCAAAACAATTTTAGGGAAAGTTTAATATCCAAAATGGCATAAATCGTCGGTTTCTATGACCGTTATGACTAGGGAGGTGCTCATCAGGGCACTCGAGAAAACCTATGGGCGCAAGGGTATGGTCAAAGGCGATGTGGAAGAACTTTGTGATTTTGTTCTTTCATTTTTCGGCTACGATGACTATGTGCTTGATAATGTCCTGTCAGCGCCCGAGAGAGACGTTTTCTACAACCTTGAAGAATACGGATTTCTAGAGACACACAGGGAAGAGGTAAACATCATAAAGGGCAGGTCCTGGCGAATAAACCAGTGGACGTATAAGAAAGGCAACATCTACAAAGCCGCGGACGGCATCGAGGACGAGGAGCCAGAAGCTAACATATACGACGAGATCTTCAAGGAAATGGAAAGCTGAACATAGTTTTAAGGGGATGGCCCCACGGGGAGGACACCATCCCTGAGCCAACAATTTGTTTTATCAACTAAAGAATATTTATCTCCTTGCTGAAGCTGTTGAAAGGGAGGCACACGCCATTGCTGAATCTGACGGTATCTTCTATTCTTACTCCGCCCTTGTTGGGAAGATATATTCCTGGCTCAATTGTGAAGACGGAATTCTCATCAATGGTCCTGTCGTTGCCCGGAACCAGATAAGGTTCCTCATGCACTGAGATCCCAAGCCCATGCCCCAGCCTGTGAATGAACCTCGGACCGTATCCTTTCCCGCCAATGATTCCCCTGGCTATCCTGTCGGCATCACCATAGGTGCTGTCCTTGTTGAGTTGTGATATTGTGGATTCCTGGGCGTTTCTTGTGACCTCGTATATCTCCTCCATCTCTGGCGTTGCCCTGTCAATGAAGAAGGTCCTTGTAGTGTCTGAGGCGTAGCCGTGGTATCTTCCCCCGAAGTCGATAACAACGGGCTCGTATCTCCTGATCTTCCTTTCAGTGGCCGAATGGTGTGGTATGGATGAATTCTCGCCGGAAGCAACTATGCTCGTGAACGCAAGGCGATCCAGCCCCTTCTTCAGGAGGTTATCCTCCAGTATTGAAGCAAGCCCTTTCTCAGTGATTTCATCGCTTATGCTGTCAACCGTGGCCTTGAGGGCATCCTCGGATCTGGAAACGGCCGTGGAGATCCTGTCGATCTCATCCCTGTCCTTGATCATTCTCAACGATGAAAGCAGGCTGTCTCCCAGGGTCTTCCTGACCCTGAGCTTCTCAAAGAGCGGAGAGTAATGGAAGTAGGGAAGTGTCCCGTCGATTGCCACCTGCGAGGGTTTCAGTTTCGAGATGACGTTCCTGGCTATCCTGTATGGGTTCTCATCATCTGTCCAGCTCCTGACATCCTCGATCCAGCTGTTCTTCTCAATCTGTTCCTCCAGCATCTTCGGGCTGACGATCGAGATATCGTCCTGTGAAATGATCATGAGGGCAAGGCGCTCCATGGTCTCCGTCTCGAAACCACTGAAATAGAAAAAGTTCGGTCCCGGCGGGACCAGCACGACGTCGATCCTGTTCTCTGACATCAGTTTCCTGAGTCTCTCTACTCTGCTCTTTTCATATGAATAGGTTCCAGCCATTGTATCACGTCCTAATAATATCATATGCCTTGAGAAGAATTAACATTTTTTACTAGATATCAGGTACTGTATCTCTTCTGGGAATACTTGTAGAGTCTCATCCACAGCAGGTAGGTTATGATCACGATCATGAAGACCATGAACAGGTCGATAGCGTCGACAAAGAGGAGATCGCCCGTGGCTATGCCCTTTGATATAAGCATCATCAGGCCGTTGCCCACGGAGTAGGTCTTGCCGCCTATCTTTGTGTATTCACCCACCATGAGGCCGCCCCAGTAGCTGCCGAAGGCTGCCATAGAGCCCGTGATCAGGCCCGGAATGATTCCGGGGAAAGAGAGATAGCGGATTCTTCTGAAGCCCTTCAGGTTGAAGGTCCGGATGACCAGTTTAAGGTCCCTTGGTATGGCCGTAGCGGATCCGTAAACGTTAAAGAAGATGTAGGCTGCTGCCGAGAGGAACGTTACCAGGAGAACATTGAAGTTGTAGGCCAGTCCGGGGCCGATCAGGCCAGAAAGCCATGGGGTGAGATATACCACAATGAGCGGGAAGAGGATAGGTGCCGGTATGGAATATATGATCTGGAAGAATCCTGTCCCGATTCTCCCTGAGCTTCCCCGGTTCCCCAGATACATGGCAAGAGGGACCATTGTGAGGAAACTGAACCCGAATACTATGGCAATCCTCAAAAGATCTATGGCGGCGGCCAAAGTGAGGCTCCAGATCACGTTGAGATCAGTGAGGTAGATCAGGAACGCTGCACCAAATCCTGCAAGTGCAACGAAATACACGGCCACTCCTGAGATGGTAATGAGGATTGCCCCGACAATGATGTTCAGTGCTCTTTCAGATATCCTGATTCTTCTCGCCTTTTTTTCGGTGCCCTCCCTCCCAGTGAAAATTGTGTTCATGGAGTATACCGCATTCACTCCCGATGAGAGCACCTGGCTTATCCTTCCCCCGATCGCGGACAGGAAGACATTTGGCTCGCGTTTCCTCACCTCGACCTCCTCTGGAACGTTGAGATCGAAAGTGTATTTTCCGGATCTCTTGAGTAGTGGATTGATGACGAAGTAGAAGTTGAGGGCTATTGCAACAACGAGGAATCCAATGAGGGTGATAATGAGGGAAAACTGGTCATTTGCTGCGAACTTTACCGCCAGGGAACCCACGCCAAAAACCTGGAAATTAGAGGTTCCTATGGTGATGACCTCACTCAGGGTGATGTAGAAGAGCCCACTGGAGAAAGAGGGCATTATGTTGGATACGATATGGGGAAAAGATGCAGGCAGATAGAGGTTCTTTATGCGTGAAAACAAGCTTACATCGTAAACACTGGACACTTGGAAATACTCTTCAGGTATGTGGATCGTGGCCTCATAGACTCCAAGTATTATGTTCCACAGCAGGGCGGTAATAATTAGAAAATCAGATGCGAGGTCAACCCCGAGCTGTCCTCCAACCCTCTTGATGAAGAAAACAAGTATGATCGGGAAAAATGAAATCACCGGAACAGCCTGCAGTATATTGGTGATCGGGATGATTATTGCACCTGCTGCCTTGATCCTTGCAGCCAGGATTCCCAGGAAGAGAGCTATGACAATGGATAGCAGCATCAGGAGCCATATTCTGACAAAAGTGTCAGCGATGGCGTATACCATTGTAATGTAACTATCTGGACTAAACGCCATCCATCTTCAACTCCTCCGGTATCCATCGGGTGTTCCGGTTGGTATTATCAGGTTGTTGTAAAATGTTGCTATGGCTTTCTTTTCCTGCCCAGCAGGCCATAAAGGAACAGGGAAAAGATGCCTGCAGCCGCTATGCTGAAGAAGGTCTTCGGACTGTCTACAAGGAGATGCCTCACGGGATCCTTGCCCGGGTCGAACCTGTCCACATGAACGGAATAGTGGTCCTCGAATTCCACAACATGGATCCCTCTGATGGAGTCCGGAATTGTCGACCTCCAGTCCGCTATCTGCCCCTTCCTCTCGCCGATTGATTTCCTGAAGAGGCCGCTTTCCTCAGGGCCGGGGACTTCCTGGCCATCAGGCGCTATTTTGGGCACATCTATGTTGCCGTAAGACAGAACGCTGGCTACAACGGAATTCCAGAAATCGTATGAGTTCTTGGGCATGTCTACGGACATGGGCGTTCATTCCTATTAATCAATACTGGGAAATAAGTCTGTTGCTGCCAAAGGCAGCTTCCTGATAAGGATAAAGAGTTACGGAGGCCCGCGTGGATGAGTCCCCGGTCACACTTTATTCTAAAGGTTCTCAAGCAGGTTTTCTGAAAGAACCATTGACACAACAAAATTGGGTTCGTCAACTATCTCGCTTATCCTGAGGTTCCCGGCAACACTGCAAAGCGCGTATGCTTCCGTTGCATTCAGTCCACGCCCCTTGAGCAGTTCGATCATCTCAAGAGAGGCCGTTCTTGACGCTTCATGCAGATCTGGCCCAATCCCCATGGTGATGATCTCCCTTGCATGTATTTCCTCACTGGAAACCAGCCTTGGGTATCTGAGTCTCATGCCCTTATGAAGCTTAACGCTCGCCACTATTTCTGCGGAGGTCTCAATAGCAGTGCCGCAAATCTCGCCATCTCCCTGGGAGGCATGTGGGTCGGCAAAAGAAAGAAGCGCCCCCTTAACGCTGACCGGCAGGAACAGGCTGGCGCCCTCCTTGAGCAGTTTATTGTCCATATTTCCCCCAAAGTACCGGGGTGGAATCATCCCGAATTCGCCCTCAGACGGAGCAACGCCAACCACTCCAAGGAAAGGCCTTACTGGGACCTTTATCCCCTTTAGCTGGCCTCCCCTGGTGGTGGCGTACTCTTCGCCTATGTCCCAGATTATCAATTCCTCCTCAAACAGCCCCTGAAGCAGCCCAAAATTCCCAAGAATTGCAGTCCAGCCCCACTTGCCTGTCTTCAGCTCACTGATATTGATCTCGATCGCGTCTCCGGGTTCAGCGCCTTCTATGAAAACCGGGCCGACGGCTCCATCGAATTTGCTTTCGTCTATCCTGTGCATGTCAGCCTTCGTGTAATCAGGGCTTATTTGCATGGTGGAAGAGTCCGGGATAATTACCCTGAACTCCTCTCCAGGCAGAACGGTCTCAATCGGTTTGTTTGACGGGGTCCATTTGAAGTGGATGTTACCCGTTTTTGTTCCATCAACTGTTTTCAGATTTCATCACCCTCTTCCGTTGGGACAATTATACCCTTCTTGAATGAATAGGTTACGGCGCGTCCGCGTTCATTGCAAAATGCCGGCGTTTTACGACTGGTGCATTCAGGCACTGAGGCAAAAAACGATCCCGGAAAGGGCTCTAACAGTTAACGGAAAATATTGATTAATGCTGTGTAATGTAACATTATTCTAGCCAGATCTCACTTACTCGTTTTCCGGAGGCAAGGGAAAAGCACTTCTGCCATTCACAATGGACGGAACTGTGCCATCCTCACATCCATGGAGATCCTCAGGCGAGAAGCGTACGATATGGTGGCATTGCGATCCATCCGATCAGATCATCCAGTACCTTAAGGACATGCAGGAGGCGATACACTACGGCCTTCTGATGGGAGAAGAACTCAGGAGGAGGAATATACAGAAGCATATCAGGAATCCCCAGAAGAGACACAGGAAGCT
>OFHI01000035.1_pt1 | contig 34686 bp, 44 predicted proteins | sample 1522021 | NCBI WGS metagenome assembly OFHI01 (sample SAMEA2464839, study PRJEB22497) | soil metagenome | biome: Grassland; feature: Farmland; material: Clay | place: Australia | collected 2013-02-01 | depth 1.4 m | reverse complement strand
CACTTCCTCACTCGGGACAGATGATGTCAGGGATGCAATAATCGGCAAGGTATCCCGGCAAAATTCAATTAACGCGGAGTTGAGAAATGCAATATTCATGAGTTCAAGGCATGCCATATACACAACGCTTCTTGCGCTTGGAAACAGGAAGGGAGAGGTACTGGTACCAGACCCGGGATACTTCTACACAAATCCCTCCAGGCTTGCGGGTTTCGATCCAGTGCCCTACCATCTTTCTGAGGACAATTCTCTGGACGTTTCAATGATAGAAGACGGTATTAGCGACAAAACAACTGCGATATTCCTGAATACACCATCAAATCCGACCGGAAGGGTTGCGGACAGAAATGTTCTCAAAGAAATACTTGAACTGGCGGTGGAGCATGACCTGAGGATCATAAGCGATGAGGCCTACGAGGACCTCGTGTATGAAAAGAAACATGTCTCTGTGGGATCCATGGAGGATGCTCCAGACAGGGTCATCAGCATTTTCACACTGTCCAAGAGCTATTCCATGACCGGCTGGAGGGCAGGTTATACTATCGCCGCGGAATCGATAGTGAACAATATGGCAAAAGTAATGGATCACAGTTTCTCCTGTTATCCTCCGTTCGTGCAGAAGGCTTCCGCTTATGCTCTCCGGAACGGCGACGGGTTCATAAGAAAATTCCAGGGTGAGTTCAGGGAAAAACGTGATTTCGTCGAGAAACGGCTCAACGAAATTGACGGCATAATCAGCAGTCCGGTTGAAGGCGCTTTCTATGCGTTTCCAAGATATGAGAAGAACATCGGATCAAGCGAGCTGGCCAATAATCTCCTTGAAAAAAAGAGCGTTGCGGTGCTGCCTGGTGTGGCATTCGGGGACCGCGGAGAGAAACATGTCAGGATATCGTTCTCAGGAAACCTTGAGACGCTGGAAGAGGGCCTGGACCGGTTTGAGGAATACATGAACACCCTCTCTCCCTGACCCTTTTTCGGGTGCCGACCTGGCTGCCCTGTATTATCATCATGAGTTACGGCCCGGATCTAAACCGTGACGAGTTTGGCCCCAAGGCCTAGCGCTTTTTTGTTTGATTCAAGCATCTCTCCGGTGAACCTGCTGTCAAGAGCTCTCATGACGTCCTGCAGATCAATAGGCAATACTCCTGTTGCGATCGCAGCTCCGAGAATGACAGTATTGGAAGTCCTGGGATTGCCAGCCTGTTTGGCGATCTCATCCGAGTTCACCATCAAGTATCGCATACCGGGATAATTTTCCTTCAACACGCTTTCAACATCCGGATATTCTTTCCCCGAGATTCCCAGCGATATCGGGGGAATCCTTTCCGTACCTATCAATGCCAGTCCACCTTCCTTAATCCTGGAAACATTTCTCAAGGCTTCAACGGGTTCAAGTGCAACGAGAATGTCGCATCTATTTTCGGGAATCATCGACCCCAGTGCATCTCCGAATCTGATATCTACCGAGACAGCGCCCCCTCTCTGTGCAAGACCATGTATTTCGGACATGACCACATTCAGACCCCTGGAAATTCCCGCTTCCGATGCAATTATGCCGGTGGTTATCACGCCCTGCCCTCCCACGCCGCATATTTTCAGGTTCACTATCACTTAAATCAGGCCTCCACACTTTTTATTGCCCTGAACGGGCAAACGTATATTTCAGAACATAAGCCGCAACCGTCGCAGAGCTTCGGGTCAATGCTCACGGTTCCAGAATCCACGGATATGGCCGGGCATGAGAATTTCTCAACACAGTTTCTGCATGATGTGCACTTGTCCTTATCAACATAATACGGAACAAGTGGCGCAATCTTCTTCTTTTTCTGGTCCGCATAAATTGCACACTCCCTCCTGGCTATTATGACGGACAACCCGTCAAAATGCAACCCCTCGGTAACCGCTCTCATGGTGGACTTTATGTCAAACGGGTCCACGATGCTTATCTTCTCCACTCCCGCTGAAGCCACCAGATCTTCGATCCTTGCATACGGGGCAGGATCCCCGAGACTGCCCATGGAAGACCCGGGATTGGGCTGCTGCCCTGTCATTGCAGTCACTGCATTGTCAAGGATCACCAGTATCATTTTTGCCCCGTTGTGAACAGCATTCACCAGCGACGGCATTCCTGCATGGAAAAATGTGGAGTCTCCGATGAAAGAAATTACCGTCTGTCCGGCCGAGAGGGCGAACCCCTGTGCAGTGCCGATTGAAGAACCCATGCTGAGCAGAACATCCGACATTTCAAATGGCTCAAACACACCCAGAGAGTAGCATCCTATATCGGAGGGATAGATCACGTTCTCGATCTTTGACATTCCTACTGCCCTCTTTACTGCATAATATGTCCCCCTGTGCGGACAGCCCGGGCACATAACGGGTGGGCGGGAAGGAATCTCTGTATGCGGTTTCGCATCGACATGTTCGGCGTCCACGGGGAGAATCTTTGAAAGCGACCCCGCAATTACGTTCTGGGTATACTCGAAGCTTGAAGGAAACACTCCGTCGAGTTTTCCGGTAATTGAGGTTGTGATGCCATTCATCTGTGCAAGAGACCGTATTTTGGTCTCAACGAATGGGTCAAGCTCTTCAACAACAACCACTTCCTTATGGTTCCCAAGGAATTCCAGAACGAGTTTTTCCGGCAGCGGGTTCACCAAGCCGAGTTTCAGGATTGATACGTCCAGATCATGCTCATTAACAACGTCTATAAGGGGGCCATAAGCTGCACCTGAAACTATAACGCCTGTTTTTCCCGACCCTTTCCTTTCGAGCTGGTTGAGAACAGTCTCATCTGAAAATCTTGAAATTCTCGCCATTTTCTCCATGAGTTCATTCTTCATCCTGGAAGAGTACGGCTGGAATGGGAGGTATTGGGGAATATTGCGCTTGAACGTTGATTTACCCGATCCACTGGCGACATCCCCGAACGTGACCGGGGCTCTCTGGTGGCTCACCCGAGTTGTGGTCCTGAACAGAACCGGCAGTTTTTCAGCCTCACTCAACTCAAAGGCGTGTTTCAGGAAGTCTTTTGCCTCCTGCGGGCTGGAAGGCTCAATCAGTGGAATGTGCGCCAGGTCTGAAAAATGCCTGTTATCCTGCTCATTCTGGGACGAAAACATTGAGGGGTCATCCGCCGTCATGATCACGAGGCCCGCTTCAACTCCGGTGTAGGCTGAAGTCATCAGGGAGTCGGCGGCCACATTCATACCTACCACTTTCATGAAGGTGAACGACCTCTTTCCAGACAGGGATGCTGCATACGCTATTTCGTAGGCAACTTTCTCGTTTACAGAATACTGAAAGTAGATTCCGCTTTTCCTGGCAAACCTGGCAATTGTATCGCCAACTTCACTGGAGGGGGTGCCGGGATAGGTTGTGGCCACTCTCACTCCGGACTCAACAAGCCCTCTGGCAACTGCCTCATTTCCCAGCAGAAAAGCAACTTCACCCGTCATATTGTCAGCAAGGTTCTCGGGTTTTAGCATCGAATAATATCTACGGGAAATCAACCTATAAACTTTTGCTGAATCCCTGAATCAGCCATTCATGGTAAGGATCCATGATGTTTATCATGCTGATGTTTTAGAAAAATAATGATTATATGCTGAACCATGTAATACCGGGCAATTCGCCGTGCTCATCAGTGTTTTATGGTGAAACAGCAATAAGCGGGCTGCAACAGTTCACACTTTGATCTTCAACTTGTTTCCAAATGCCTTTTTGAGACTCTTAAGGTAATATAGGTAGACGTTGTCATCCAGTTTTCCGGCCTTTTCGAATATGTTGTGTACGAGGTTGAACCTTATCTCCTTGTTCAGGAGTATGAACTTAAGAAATGGCGGCCCAAACATGGTTCCCTTTGACAGGTCGACCCTTGATATTCTTGAATAATCAAGGACTTCAATTTCATCAGGCCGTGATTCCATGTAGGCCTCGAGATCCTTCTCTATCTTCCTTCCCCTGTCCCATGCTTCTTCAAAGAATTCCATCTGCACTGCTTTCGCCATGGCATTTGCGGACCAGGTGACCACGCTAGTCGTTTTCGTCCTGATCCGGTCCTCGACCTTCTTTAATTCCTCCTTCCTGACCAGGACTTTTGCGATAATGACGGAATCCTCTGTAAGAATGAGATGGTACAGGGACTGTCCATCGTCGCGGCCGACTCTTGCTGCACAGTCTATGCCTCCGTGGACCTCCATCTAGACACTGACCGCGACGGGTTAAGATAAATTTATCCCCGTATGTATTTCGCCAATTCTTCGAAATTTTCCGAATCAAAAATGGCTCAGATATCGGTTTCATTGGCAATCTCCTGAAAGGACCCCCATGCCCTTCGTCCTGACGAGCGCGAATGATCCCTGCAGCTTCCTCCCTTAGAGCCGGAATTTCAGATTCCCTTCTTCGAGGCTCCTGGATGTAACCTTATGGGCCTCCGATATGTCCGTGATCTCCTTGCGCACTCCCTTCTCAACATCCAACTTAAAGCCTGAAGTCGTAATGAATGGCAGTTGCCTTGTGCTTCTGAACAACAAAAAAAGTTCTTGTTTATCCGTCAATCTATGGCAACATGATTCGCACCATATAAACAATATTCTTGGGGAAGAGAACTAAAAGGCTCAAGGGTGAGGGGCGGGGCATTCTTGAGATACGATAAGTATTTATATCGTTTTCAGGCTCTTCATTGTATGTCCACAGATGAAAGGCTCGTTGAAGCCATCAAGAAATCAAGGAAGGTATCACAGGATGAATCGCTTGTAACATATGATCTGACAGAGGGTGTGGATCTGTCCAACCCAAGAAACGTTGCAGAAGCACTGGCTACAGTGTTTTTCGAGGAAGACGCAGAGAAGTGGTTCACTGCCTCAGGGGATCATGTGGATTTCAACCCGACCTACAAAGTCAGGGTGGTGCTGGCTGAGGACCACGGAAAAAGGATCGAGGAGACCGTTGACGATTTTCTTGAAGACCTTCAGAAGGAGGAGATTTACCCTGCATTTTCCCAGCAGATTAAAGACACTGCAGACAATGCATCAAAACTGAAGGCAGGCATTGTTGCAAGCACTGTAAACAACCTGTTTTTCAGGCATTCAAACAGGAAGATGTACTCTGACTACATTCGGGATGACCTGTTCCTTGACATACTGGAAAAACTGGAGATCAGATCTCTTAACGACAAGGATCTGATGGACTGGAAGAATCTCCCCCTATAGTAATGATCTTCAATGAGGGAATGCCCTTTATTCTTGCCGTCAACACTACGGACGGCCATCGGACTTGCATGAACAGTCAGTACATGCGTGATAACAAATACTCATACGGGTTGCTTTCTCCACGGATCGGTGAGCAGTATTACAGTTGAAAACGACAGCAAATCAGGTGGGGAAGAGCCAAAGGGCCCTCAGGACCCTCAAAGAATAAAGGAAATGGGAAAATTCCTTGATGACTCATTGGAAAAGAAGGATTTTGAGAGCATAATCTCATGTTTCTCAGACGATTGCAGGATAGAATTATTGGGCAAATCACTCCATGGAAAAGACGGGGTGGAAAAATGGCTCAACTGGATGTTCGATGCGATCGAAAAGGTGCAGTTGACTCCTGTAGTTATAATGGTGGAGGGCGATGTATTTTTCGAGGAATTCAAAGTGGATGGAACAACAAAGAATGGTTCTGCGATAACGTCCAAGCAATCCGAGGTACTGGTGTATGAGGATTACAAGGTCAAGGAACTCAGGCTCTATTTCGACAGGCTGGATTTCGCAGATGCAATAGCGGACAAGTGGCCTTCAAAGCAGATAGTGAGGAGAATAGTTGAGATCTCCACCAAGGGTTTATCATAAGCCAATGATCCTTTTTTGAGCCAATTGAAGGATTATCCGGATAGGGGATAATCACGAGAATGAATATAGGAAGTGATTTTTGAGGCAACCTCATCAGGCACTTCGATGTGCGGGTAATGGCCCACACCTTCGAAAATCTCGACCTGCGCATCCGTCTTCTTCTTGACCCACTCACCCTCTTTTCCGGGCTCCTTGAAGTCCGGATCTTCAGATCCGTAGATTGCAATGACCGGGCACCTTACCTTATCGAGCCTCTTCGTGCATTCTTCCCTCGAGGCGAATGTCATTATGCGGACAGATCGCATTCTCCCCCTTTCTGACAGATTCTCCTTCAGCTTTGAGAGGTATACCTCAAAGTCGTGGGGCTCATTCTTCCGGTAGAGCGACCTGTAAAATCCTGTCCATAGCCCTGGCCCCCATGGAGTCCTCAGTGCGACCCAGTAAAGTATTCTGTTTGCCAGCGGTATTGCCTCATCCCTGACTGCGGGAGAGATGAGGACTAGGCCTGCCACATTTTCCGGGGACTCGACAGCAGCCCAAACTGCTGAACATGCAGAGAGGGAACACCCCGCAACCCAGGCAGGCTTGCCTCCACACGCAGTATCGATCAGGGCGATAATGTCGGAACCTATAGCTACGGCGGAAAACTCAGTGAAATCTGATGGGGATCCACCCATGCCCTGAATGTCCATGGTGATAACCCTGAAACCTGATTCCCGAAGCTTTGGCACCAGATACCTGTACTCCTCCTTCAGGTCCCCTATTGAGGGAACGCATATGACGGTCGAATCGCCTTCCCCGAAGACGTCATAACTGACTACACCACTGTCTCTCCTTGATTCCATATTCTTGCCCTGCGATGCATAAAACTTACCAACTCCAGATATTTAGGAAAAGACCTTCACTGCTAAGGCTAAATTAGGGTTGTAGTCTTGATAACTGTTGTGGGATGCTATTGCAGGCTGGTGACAGATATGTTTGCCATTAGCTTGTACATGAGATCATCCACGAATGCTGATTTCTCTGAACTTCTTTCCATGTGCTCAAGGAGGAGTGAAGTTCCTATCCCCAGAAACAAGTAAGAGGCAATTCCCGCCTGGTAATTTGCTGCAGCTTCAATCTGCTGGCTGTAGTGGCCCCTGAGTTCATCTTTTTCCATGTCCTTCTTGAAATCATTCATTGTTTTATCTATAGCTTTGTTGTGGTCGTCCATGATGCGGATATCCAACTTCGTAGAAGGGTTTATAGTGATCTTGTTTCCTTCAACTTTAACCCATCTTGACACATCCTGCTCAAAAATCACTCTTGCCAGAGCTTCTCCCGTTTTCCTGGGGTTTGAAAAGTCAATTCCCGATGTCAGGTCATAGACAACAACGGCACCATTCATAGAGGCCTTTCTTGCATTGGATATCTGTTCATCTAGAATATTTTCCAACTCAACACCATCTCATAAAGATACATCTACGACCGTAATAATATTTCGGAATGAGGCCTCCTTCCCTTCATGCCAAGAGGCAATAGACCTCAATTCGGTGCATAATATTTTTATCATTAAGGATGTATCTCTTTTGTATGAGGATCTCGCTGTCCGGGAACAAGATCCTGCAGGATGAAGAGTCAATAGGATCATTCTCCCTTTCAATTGGATTCTACAGTGTGAAAGTCAAAGGAAGGAAAATGAGAATCCAGCATTACAGCAAGGACACTTTTGCAGTTTTCACCGGGCATCTCTTCAATCTCCAGAAGCTTGCTGAGGTCTCTGGAGAAATTCTGGAATACAACGGTCTGAGATTCGCCCTTCGGCTGACAGATGGAGATGGGTACCGCCTATTGAGTGTAGTGAGGGAAAGTGACAGCACTCCCGTCGCAATATCCCGAGGGAACGGAACAATGGAATTTATCACTTCCCCCGAACCGGTTCTTGTGGCAGTATGCACTTTCCTGCTTTGTGTCGCAAGGATAAGGGAAGAGAATCCACCGGAAATCCAGGAATTTCTCGATGGTCTTCATAGCTCACTGACTGACAGGAGGAAGACGTTCACCATAAAGTTACAACTGGCAGTTATATCGCAGTGGGCGGCAGCACTCATGATTATGTACGTCTCATCCTATTTTGGCGGAGTATGGGGGACGATCGGAATTGCTACAGCCCTCACTCATGGCAAAATTCGCTGAGGGCACTGTCTTCTCTCTTTGAATATTCAAAGCTGAATGACCATGGAATTATCCTGGAGTATCAGCTCCCTATGTCATCCAAGAGGCTCGACTGCCTGGTTTGCGGCAGAGACACTGAATCCCGGGACAATGCCGTGATAATAGAGTTAAAGCAGTGGGAGAAGTCTAGCGAATCTGACGGTGATAACGAAGTACAGACATGGGTAGGGGGCAGGTTAAGGGATATATTGCACCCATCAGTCCAGGTTGGCCAGTATAAGGCGTACCTTCGGGACTACCATTCAGCATTTTATGATGAAGTGGACCCGGTTATGTTGAACGCGTGTGCATACCTGCACAACTATCCTCTCGCTCGAGATGATGCTGTTTTTGCGACAAAGTTCAACGAGGTAATGGAAAAAAACCCAATGTTTACGAAAGATGACGTAGTGAAATTGAAGGATTTCCTGGTGAAGAACCTTAATTCAGGAGAAGGTATCGAAGTTCTCAGGAGAATTGAAAAAAGCAGCTATAGGCCAAGCAAGCAACTCATGGAACACGTTGCAGGGATGATCCATGGAAATCCAGAATACACGCTCCTGGACGAACAGCTTGTTGTTTACGACAAAGTTCTTTCATCTGCCAGAGAAGGCTTTTCAAACGGGAAAAAGACCGTTATAATCGTGAAAGGAGGCCCTGGAACAGGAAAATCTGTCATAGCAATCAACTTGATGGCAGACCTTTCTTCAATGAAATACAACACACACTATGCAACCGGATCGAGGGCGTTCACTTCGACTCTGAGGGAAATTCTCGGGAAGCGAACTACTTCGCAGCTGAGATTCTTCAATGACTATGTGAGGGCGGAGGAGGCCAATGTGGTCGATGTTCTGATAGCAGATGAGGCCCATAGATTGTGGCACAAGGATATGAGCAGATTCACACCCAAGAAATACAGGTCTGACACTCCGATAATTGACCATATGATCAGAGGGCCGCCAAGGTTCTGGTGTTCTTCGTCGATGACAGGCAGGTCATAAGGCCTCAGGAGGTTGGTTCGACCCAGTATATTGAAGAGCACGCAAGAAACAATGGATGCAACGTATACACTTATGAGCTCGAAACACAATTCAGATGCAAGGGCTCCGATGCCTTTGTAAACTGGATAAACAACACCTTGGGAATAGAACGGAACGCCAATGTCATGTGGACGGGAGAAGAGGATTTCGATTTCAGTATCATGGAATCCCCGGAAGCCGTGGAAGAGGCAATCAGAGAGAAACTGGAAGAAGGCAAGAAAGGAAGGATGGTTGCGGGTTTCTGCTGGCCTTGGTCAAATCCCAGGGAAGATGGAACTCTTGTTGATGATGTTGTTATAGGGGACTATAAACGACCCTGGAATGCTAAACCAGGCAGTAAGAAACTTGCAAAGGGCATACCGGTTTCAAACCTGTGGGCGAATGACCCCGGAGGCATGAACCAGGTGGGTTGCGTCTATACCGCGCAGGGTTTCGAGTTCGATTATGTTGGAGTGATATTCGGAAAGGATCTGGTTTACAATCTTGATTCTCAATCATGGGAAGGGCATCCCGATAACTCCTGGGAAGCGAAGCAAAACAAGCCAAAAGACCGTTTCACCCAATTCGTAAAGAACACCTACAGAGTCTTGCTTTCAAGGGGTATAGAGGGCTGCTTTGTTTACTTCATGGATAAAGACACTGAGAGGTTTTTCAAGACAAGAATCATGAGAAAAGAGGATATCTAGTCCACGGGATATTTTGTCAAGATCTGTACATTTTTGCACTCTTAGATTAGAAAGAAAACTATTGAAATCAGTTGGAGTGTCCCTTTTTAAAGTTGCACTGGTAACATAGAGGTTGAATGTTATCTATTGAATCCTTCCCACCATCGATTAGGGGTTTGATATGATCCTCAGTAATTTTGTAACCAGCGGGGCCTTTTGATGGTGGAATATCCTCCCACCTCCTATTGCACCCGGGGCACCTTTCGTACGTACTCAGCTTATCAAAAAACTCTTTCCTTGTGTGACTTCCGGCAGCATTCTTCTTCCTGCTGTTGTAAGATCTAGCCCTTAGTTGCCTGCAAGTTTTACAATATCTATGCTCACTACCATCTGAAGATACCCAGGTCCCCCAGTTACTGTGTCCATTGCCACAAGTAGTCACATTGAGTTATTATCCGGGGAATTTATATTATTGCCGGTGTGAAAACTCTAATGCAACTAATGGGCTCTTACTAGGTGTTCCCTAATAACTCCATTAGACGGCATACAGCTTGTTCGTCTTCTTGACGTATTTTGCTGGGATTGGTCTTTCAAGCTCCCAAACGATGTTCATGGGATTACTGCCCTCATGCTTTACATAGTTCCCTAATCCCAAGAATGTGTATGGAGCTCCTCCTCCCGCCGATGTTCTTTTGTATTCCCTGACGAACAATAGAACTTTCGAACCCATTTCAACATGATTAATGTAACGTTGCCCGGTTTCAGAGGTTTCTGAAGTCGTGCTTTGACTTTGCCAGTGGAACAATTTGTTGTTTATTGAGTAATCATTGTACATCGTTGTAGGTGAATAGTCTTTGTCGGATTTGTTAAGCGTTATGAATAGTAAATCCAACATCTTATCGGGGAAGAATTTCACCCCCTCTCTAATTGTCCCGGGTTTCATGTAGTCCATGGCAATGAGTATCTGATCTCTAGTATAACTGCAATGCAAGTCGAGTGGACAGTCAAACCCTAAGTCTACAGGCTCATCCAGGAAATCTATTCTGGTAAGATTGTATTCTAAGAGCTCAATTATTTCCTCGAATAAGGGTCCACATCGCTTAAGCCTCAACATGCTTTCTTTTAGGTTGGTGAAACCACTCTCTAAGAGCGGTCTTTGCCAAATAGTATAGTGAAACATGGACAACATTCTATTCTCTTCGTTGGAAAGATCGGATGAATTAATCTCCTCAAGTTTTCTGAGTGACTCGACCATGAACCGGATCCACCTCCTTGAATCTATGGCCGATACACGCTGAAGGGCTTTGGCAATGGTCGATTCTTCAGGATCGTTAAAATCTTCCATAATCTTGGCGTCAACGCAAAGCCTTGAAAAAGAGCCCTTCGAGTAGATGTCCAGTGGTTCCAGGTGGTAATGAATCAGGAAGTTTTCAAGGGTTAGCTCTAGCCCTGTATCTTCCTCAAAACTTGCTATTCTTGATACAAGACCCGACTTCACACCAAATGATCTTCTGATGTTGTCCAAGATGTATTCCTTCGCTTTACGTTCAAGTTGGATATAGCTTCCTCTTGGAAGATGCGTAAATCCGTCTTTCACCTGTTTCTGAATACTTCTGTTCGACTTGGATACAAGAGCCGCAAATTTTTCCTCAAAGTCATATTTTTTGTTCGCCTGCCCAACGAAGTCTAAGACTGTTAGACACTCCTTACCTTCTGCTAGGCGTAAACCCCTTCCAAGCTGCTGAAGAAAAACAGTAAGGCTCTGTGTTGGCCTCAAGAAAAGGATGGTATTTATCTCAGGTATATCCACCCCTTCGTTATAGATATCAACAACAAAGATGAATTTGATTTCTCCTTCAACGACTTTCTTCTTGGCTGCTTTTCTCTCATCTTCGGGGGACTCACCCGTAAGGAAGATTGATTCAACACCTATACTGTTGAAGAAGTTAGCCATGAACTCTGCGTGTTTTACAGAAACGCAGAATCCCAACCCTTTTACTGATTCCAGGTCGGTAAGATACTTGTGAAGGGATGCGACAATTTGCGAAGCACGCTTTTGCGCAACACTCTGGTCGAGGGCGTACAGCTTTGTCAACTCTGCCTCATCGTAACCCTCACGTTTCCAGGTAACATCCTTCAGGTCAACTGAGTCAGTTACACCAAAGTACTGGAAGGGGGAAAGCAGTTTCCTGTCTATCGCCTCATGCAGTCTTATTTCCGCTGATATTCTGTCCTCAAAGTACCTTGTAACGCTTATTCCATCACTTCTTTCGGGAGTTGCCGTAAGACCAAGCAACACTTTTGGGTTATAGTATGATATAAGTTTCTTGTACGATTTTGCGGCAGCATGATGGAACTCATCAATCACAATAAAATCATAGTGATCTGGTGTTGTCTTCTCATCAATTCTTTGGGAGTTAAATGTTTGAATTGAGACAAAAAGATGGTCCCATCCGTTTGCCTTATAGTTTCCTACAGAAAGGTCTCCAAAATTGTAATCTTTCAACACTCCTCTAAACGTGACGATGCTCTGTTTCAGTATCTCTTCCCTATGGGCTATGAAGAGTAATCTGTTCGGTTTACCACGGTTCTCAACGCAGAAGCGTTTGTAGTCGAATGCAGAAATGACAGTCTTCCCAGTCCCAGTCGCAGCTACTATCAGATTCTTTTTTTTGTTTAGAACGGTTCTTTCAGCCTCCAATTTATCTAGTATTTCTTGTTGAAACGGATATGGCCTTATATCAAAGAGATATGGGAAACTATCTCTCTTTCCCTTGGTATTCTCGAAATTAAGCGCCTCAATTAGACGACCCTTTTCCTCGATCCTATAGGTCTCAAACTCGTTAGAATTCCAGTAACTATCGAAAGTCGCATTAATCTTGCTCATGGTGTCAGGAAGTTCCTTAGAAGCAATCTTCACGTTCCATTCAAGCCCACTGGAAATAGCAATATTGGATAGGTTAGACGATCCCACATACGCGGTCGAAAATCCCGTATTCCTTTGGAAAATGTAGGCCTTTGCGTGCAGCCTTGTCCTTTTTGTATCGTAGGAGATTTTTATCTCGGTGTTGTTCAGTTTGGTTAGCTCTTCAATGGCCTTTGAATCCGTTGCTCCCAAGTACGAAGTCGTAATTACTCTAAGTCGTCCCCCATTCTCAGTAAAGGTTTTCAGTTGTTCCACAAGGAGCCTCATTCCACTCCATTTGATGAACGAGACTAGCATATCTATTCTGTCGGAAGAGAGTATCTCACTCCTCAGCTCATCAACCATGTTAGGCTCGTCTTCGGAGGATGTAAACAATGAAGTTTGCGATATAGAAGTCTCAGGCCTTCGGTGGCTATACTCTGGACCAAATTGTGACCCATTATTCGAGGAATCAAATAACGCGAGAAGCTTTTCTAAGGGCGTATCTATGAATAACGGATCAGAGGAGGTTTCAGGAATTTCATTCCCAATAAGCTCGACCAGTTTATTCACCAAATCTACCTGCTTGAAAACACCTTCTTTTTCATCTCTTATTCTGACCAAGACGCGTTCTAAAATCTCTGCCAGGTATCTGGATAGAATACGTGATGATTCGTCTTTTTCTATGGCCTCTTTGTGCTTTACTAGACCATTTGAAGAGTGCAACTCCCGTTGCAGTATCCTGTTAATGATCTGTTCATATATACCTGGCCTTAACATTCAGATACTTGATAGCATACATGAACAAGTAATAATTTTGTCATTATCTGTCATATAGTTCTTCTGTGCGGTCATCCAACCGTCAATGAACCTCTTTCTATGGTACCTCGATTTCCATTTAGAAAAATTTATATTTACTATGTTTACTTTATTGTGACGATATGTAATGCCTCCCAGGAATGTGAAAACGATATCGGACGTTATATACTACTATTATGCATGGTTGGTTATCGCACGAGCAGCTGGAAAAATGGACCAATGGGGGTTCATAATTCAAAGATATAATCTCCTGAAGGCTGGGAAAATCCACATGGCAGATCGGGATGGTGAGATAAGGGTTCAGATGCGAACAACCCCCGAATGCGTATATTGCGGCGGGCAAGCAGACAGTAACGATCATGTTATTCCGAGAAACTATGACGGTCCAGACCGCATGCAGAACGTCGTTAGATCCTGCAAACACTGCAATTCGTCAAAGAAGGATAATGATCTTGTAGACTGGTGGATAAACATTCTTGGAAGGGACGAAAGTTCGCTACCAAGAATTCCCATTGGGATCTATCTCAAATACAGCTATGACTGGCATAAGATGCGAGATTCTCTGGATAATCTGGCAAATAATGTAACAGATCTTAAGCCTTTCATACCTGCCAAGAGGAAATGATCCATATGGGCGTCCAAAAAACAAATCAAACACAAATGGTTCTTAGATCATTTATCCATTCTCATCCGAGATTGGCTATAGTCGTCTTTTCATTGGCAGCTGCAGCTATTATAACTTTCCTCGACAATCTGACTCTTGTTTTTGAATATTATTTCTATCTTGCTCATCCTTTTATGCGCTTCCTTTACCCGTTAATGCCAGATGCCTGGTACAAAGTGCAGCTGTACCTCACTGAAACAATTTTCTGGCTCGCAGGGATAACAACAGTTGTTTGGATGGCAAGGCTCTCAAGAAGGTTGAGCCTGAAGGGGCTTGCTGCATTATCCATAGCATTTTCGGGTATATTCACAGCGGCTACTTTGTCGGTGGTGTCCAACATCTTCCTTAACTCCCATGGAAGCACGGCTATTGTGGGGATGGGTGCTCCGTATCATTATCTGATCTTTGGATTCAGTTTCTTTGATAACTTTTATTCGCCGTCCACTGGGGGCTATTCACTCGAGGCGATGAAATTGGCGTATGATGTGGTAATCTGGTTCTTGTTTTACCTGATTTTAGCCATCATTGCACGCTATGTCCCGATAAGAGTGGTGTTGGTGGAAAAGCCTTCTTGGGACAAGAGGGGAAAAAAAGTTGTGCATCTTGAGGGCAAGAGGTGAGGGAGGCTGATCTTATTTGAGAACGCACTTTTTTGAAACGGGAAATTCCTGTCAGGCAGTGTGTCCATAAGAATAAAATAATTCTTAAAATGTAATAATAACCTATTTTAAGGCATATCCAAGCAAATTGTCCAAACTTGTACCATAAACGTATAGTATAGTTTACATGTAACACAGTTAATGGAAGGACAAATCTTCGTTGGAATAATAGAAGACTGGATAAAGGGCCTTACAAAAAAACCTCGTGGCAAGGAAAAGGTGGAAAAAATTGATCCTGACACTCCGGATTCATTGTTGCAGCCCGAGGACCTTCAGCACTTCAAGAGTTGGCTCTCTCTTGCCCTAAGGGTCACGGATGTGTGGTCAGAGGGAATCTCAGTGTCTCCTGAAGAAGTCGTATTCAGTTCGGCTGTTAGAAAAACACATTCAAGGCTGTTGAAAGCTCTTTCCATGTTTACAGACAAGGAACTTCTTGACCTCTTCGGTCCTGAAAGGGCTAACCTGATAAGAGGCGTAGCCAATGATGTCAGCTACAAAGCATCTTCTACCGGGAACATTTTACTTCATTCTTCCCCTGATATGGCCTGATTCCCGCAATTATTTCTCAGCACAGTTCGCAGTTACTGATCCTGATCATATCTTTCCAGTTTTCTATCCGCCTCAAGCCAGGGGAGAATGTGGAGCCTAATACGCGTACGGAGGGGTTTCATGGCGGTCAACCACAATGCTGACTTTCTTCACATTATAGCTTGTAACATAGACAATGCTGGGTGACCAGATCTCCAGACTCCAAGAAGCGATGAATCCTCGGATGCCTAATTTAAAAGGTTCAACGTAACTTTTGCCTGAATATGTACCAATAATGTTTTATGTATTCAATGATTGTTTTTTGGTGAAGATACTCCCGGCGGCGCTGGTAGCAGCGGTAATGTTGATGGCTTTTTCTTCGGGGGTTGCCGCTGCTGAAGACCAGACATCTCATGTTGAGGCTCAACCTTTTCCCAGCATTACGCTGAACATGTCGGGTGGTGTCTATTACAACCTCTCTTATATAGGCCTCATTCTCAAAACACCCAATGGCTCATACGTGGCCACCTTCAACCATGAAAAGTGGAATTTTACCACCGGCAACAACGGAACATACAGCTATGCTTCCGACGTCAGGTTCCTGCCTGACAACTCACAGGGACTTCCCGGTGTCTCAATATACTCACAGGGAAACGGAGGGGCCCAAGGAAAGAATGGGAGTGGCAATAATTCCTCAAGCGGTAACCCACCACTGAATTCCACTCACGGCTCGCACGGGGGAAGCCCTCCTGAGGGCATCACACATAACACTACTGATGCGAATGTTGTTATCAACCTGAAGGCACTAAATTATTCGCTCTCGAACATGAGCGTAAGAAATTCCTCAGCGGAATCCCAGAATTTCTCGTTTCCTCAGTATTCTATGCTCGAAATAACCATTTCAGTGACGTTCCAGAATCCGGTGAAAGGGCCGGGAAATCTGGAACTTGTTCAGCTGATCAAGTCTTCAAACGAAACCAACAGTGCTGATAGGTACTATTTCGGAAGTATTGTACACGACAATTCCAAAAAGCTCCACGATAACAGCCAGGGCATTCAGATACCAACAGGGCATAATAACTCGGGCAATGGCACGGTCAATGCATTCTACTGGTGGAACAGCATTTTCGACCTGAATGGCGTAAAGCAGAATCTCTCTTCAACTGTTGCCTTATCAGATGGGGGCATTTACATTATGTTCGACTTTGCCTTTAACAACAGCACTTCGCTTAAGAGCGTTTACCAGGACCCGTACATAGGAATTTCCGGGGCTCCGATATTCAAGAACCCGATAGTGAAAAAGGTCGAAGGTGCGATAGTCAATTATGTGATGATCAACATTGAGTCCTTATCCACCGGGATTGCATTTGGCTCAGTCCTGATAGGCAGCGCTGTGTACTCAGTCTACCGTAAGCGCCGTTTCTGATCAGAGATCCTCATCGAGGATGGAAATGAAGTTCTCAGATAGCGAACCTAGGATACTCTCGCGATATTTCCTGGCTAGTTCAACCAGTTTTGGCTTATCTTTTAATCTCACCTGGGTCACTCCCAGATTTTTGAAAATCTCTATTATCCCCTCTTTCTCCATATCCCCTATGATATTCTTCCTCCTCTCCTGTTTTGCCTTGCTTGCCTTCAATAGAGTCTGGAGAGGGATAAACTCTGATCTAGACAGTTTCTGAAGAACATCCCTGCCAACGTTGCTCCTGATATAAAAAAGTATCTGCCTTTCCAGGTAGCTCCCGCTGTTTGCGTGGAAGTACCTTTTCACGTTTCCGTCCTCACGGATGGAAATATTTGCGTCTTTCTCGAGTTGATAGAGGTGATATTCAAGTTGCCCGACGGCAAGGCCTGACCTCCTCTGTATCCCCCGGAAATGAATTCCCGGGTTTTCAACAATTATGTTGATTATTGAATCCCTTGTGGACAGCTGTTCACTCACTTATCCTATTCCCCTCGCGATACCTGCGTAGAATAACAGAAGTATGATCAGCTCTACAGCAAGAAAAAATTCCACCTGATGTCCGGTGCCGGGAAATAATGAGAATGTTTGAAGCACGTACACCACGTTTGATATAAGAACTACTACGAAGACTCCACCTATGTATGAAAGAATTTTTGCTCTTATTCGCCTTTTGGTCGCGAATGTTACTATTAAGAGAAATATGGAAACGGCAATTGAGACCCCTGATATAAGGACCGCAATATTATACATCGCAATGTATATAAAACCCGCTGGCTTAAAACTATTCTATTTAAACATGATATGGGTGAAACTTGATTTGCCAGGTCAAATTGTTCAGTTTCATGATGCTTTTTCGGCTGCTTCTGCTTTCGCCTCTTCGTCTTCAGCAAAAGCACGCCATTCTTTCTGCATCCATTCCCCATGGGTTGTTGACAACAAAGTGGCAAAAAGAACAGTGGAATATATAATGGGTAGCAAAGGTGAATAAAGCACTCCAAAACTGAATCTACTTGGACAGTACACCAGTAACTGAGGCAGCGCACCATAGGACCCTGCTACCAGTGCTATGGATAAAACAGCCAGAAGTTCCCAAGTTCTCATTCTTGTAATACCAGAGTTGTAAAAGAAAAATATTCCCATAAACAATGCAGCCACCCCAACAATTTGAACATGAATATTTGGCATCAACAAGAACACTAATGACAAAGAAACAAGCACCCATGGCAGGGGCCTGTAAAACTTGTCATTACCATTCTGGACTTTTTGGAACTTCATTAGGACAGAATATGCATTTTCCCCTGTCTCATTCAATGAATACCCTTCGCTGCTTTTGAGAAGGAAAGGAGCCAGTACTTTTAGATGATAATTAAGCTTGCCAGTGCTGACATTAAGATGTGTAAGTATGTCTGTGTATGATGCGTTCCCCTTCTCCCCGATCAGCCTTAGGATCTTCTGTCTGGTTAGGTCCTTCAGGATTCTGTAAAGAGGCAATTCTGTCATCCAAAAATAGTATTGTAATGGAGAAATTAACTCATTTTGACTAAAATTTCTTTCAAAAATTTGTCAGAGCAATTTTTGACGATTATTGGATGAACCAGTCTGAAGTCACATCGGAAATTTACCTTGCCACTTTATTTGATTTTGTTTAAGCCATTAACACAACTTCAACAATCCTATGTTAATTCAAGTTTATCTTATGATAAAAGTGAAAGATAGAATAATTCCCCATTTTCAACATAAATCAGCAATTTAACATGTTCACGGAAGTAAGCAGGAGTCAAGCGGGTCCGAGGGGGTTCGAACCCCCGACCTATGGATTAAGAGTCCATCGCTCTACCTGGCTAAGCTACGGACCCACTGCCCCTAAATACCTTACTAATTTATAATTATTGCAGTCGGTTCATAACACATTTCATGTTTATTGAAGAAAATCATTTAAATTCTCAACCAGTTGGTGTCCGGGAAACACCGAGGCCAAACCAAAACACGATCTCTCGATCGGGAAAGTTTAGCCAATCGACTAAAATAGGCAGTACAGTATATGGGTAGATGGCTCTGCCAAGGATAATCACCCTCTCCCTTATCCTGGGGTTTTTCGGTTTTGCACTGTACTCGGTAGAGTCATTCACTTCATTATTTATGCACGCAGAATTCAAGTTGGATTTCACCCTGATTGGCGTTGTGTTTACGCTCTCAAACCTCTCAGGCGCCGTACTCCAGATCTACACAGGAAGGCTTGGAGACAGGATAGGCCACAAACCTGTACTTGTAACGATGTATTCAATTGGAGCCGCATCCCTCATCGGTCTCTATTATGTTGCACATTCAGTGCACAACGTAGTCATTTTCTCTCTCCTGTTTCTGATCCTCGCTGCCTCGCTTTGGGGAAGCTTCCCTTCATTTGGTGCGCTTGTCGCAACATCGACCCGTGACAGGGTTGTCGGCTTCACGATCACAAGAGTGGCCCTGAACGTAGGAACAGCAATAGGCCCCGCTGTTGCAGGATTCCTGATACTCGGATTCGGCTATCCCGTGATTTACCTTTCGGCATTCCTCTCGATTCTTGCAGGGCTGGTACTATCCCTGATCTTCAAGCCTGTAGGAGATCATCCTACTGAAACAGGCGAAGAGGAACCACAACGCAAATTCCGTTTCCGTACAGTGAACAGGACGATAATCATGCTCACAATACTGCTTGCACAGGACACCGTGACTCTTCCGAACTATGCGTCAATTGTAAGGAATCTCACGACTGCACAGATTGGTCTGGTGTTCACATCCAATGGAATCCTCGTGGTCCTGATGCAATACCCTGTGACTAAGGCAATAGGGAGGATAGGTGTTGCAAGGGGATACCTGCTCGGACTCCTGTTTTTCTCGATTGGAGTTTTCTCATTTGCTTTCGACTCAACTGTTCCACAGTTCATCGTTTCAGAGGCAATCATAACATTAGGTGAAGACTTCCTCGATCCGAGCGGATCTGCAATTGTGTCAGGAATATCTGCCAAAAAGCGGATTGGAGCCAACATGGGCGTTTACAACTCGTTCAACTCAGTCGGATACTCCATAGGCCCTCTCATCGGGGGCATAGTAATAACTGCGACCCTGAATCCGTTCCTCATATGGACTACGGTCACAGCCCCTGGTTTCGTCTCGGTTATACTCTACTTGTCGACCACAATAAGGAAAGTAGGTCCAGCCATGAAAAAAGGGGAAGTTATGCCGGCGGGAGGAAAAGGATGAACTCCTTCCAGCATACCAATCAGAGGGATATCCAATATTCCATCGTACCGCCTATCCCGGCGGAAAGTGCAGTTATAAATCTTTAAATAGAGTGGTAAGTTATCCTTTTCAGGCAACACCATACACTCAGGGCAATGCATAATGTGGCATCCCTTGTTCGGCAATGTCTTTCTCATTGCCAGAAACAGGTGTAACGGTTTGCAGGTGATACGTAATGGCAACGCCCCATCATCCTAGAAGAGGATCTAAAGGATACTATCCCAGAGTACGCACAAAGAGAATGCAGGGAGACATAAGAAGCTGGCCGGTAGCCGAAGGGCCGGCAAAGGTACAGGCCTTTGCCGGTTACAAGGTAGGCATGACCCATGTTGAAATGGTCGACTACAGGAAGTCCAGCGTTACTGCAGGCCAGAGCATAGTTGCTCCGGTTACAGTCGTAGAGGTGCCTCCCCTTGCAGTTGTAGGCATAAGGCTCTACAAGGAAGATTATGAAGGACTGAAGGTAGCTTATGAACAGTGGGCAGATAATCCGGACAAGTCCCTGGCACGAAGAAAGCCACAGGCAAAGGAACACAAGAAGAAGGAGGTTCCGAAGGACTTCTCCAGTGTAAGGCTCATAGTAAGCACAAACCCGAAGGTTGTTACGGGTGTTCCGTCAAAAACACCGGAAATTTTTGAAATTAACGTCTCAGGCGCAACAAACGATGAAAAATTGAAGTATGCCCAGGAAAAGCTTGGAAAGTCAATCAGCTTCTCTGAATTTTCAGGCGAGGGAAAATTTGTTGACGTCACGGGAATCACGAAAGGAAAAGGCTTCACCGGCCATGTCGAGAGATTCGGTGTAAAGCTATTGAATATACACAACAGCAAGCACAGAAGAATGATAGGAACACTGGGACCATGGCACCCGGACTGGGTAAGAAACACTGTGCCCCAGGCGGGCCAGATGGGTACACACCAGAGAACGTTCCACAACATGAGAGTTCTAAGATATTCCCCAAAGGACAACGGGGATGATATCAATGTCAAGGGAGGCTTCCCCGGATACGGGCTAGTCAGAAGCGACTACGTCCTCATACACGGATCGGTTCCAGGGCCTTCAAAGAGACTTGTCAAATTCAGAGACCCGGCAAGGCAGAGAGTTGCTTCAGTGGACTCGCTTACACTGAGCTATGTTTCAAGGGAATCAAAGCAGGGTGATTAATGTTGAAATCAAATCTATACTCAATTGAAGGAGAAAAGGTAAAGAAGATCGAACTTCCGGAAGTGTTCAACACTGCTCCAAGGGAAGACCTCATCAGGAAGGCTTTCAGGGCAGTTACCCTTTCCCTCAGGAGCCCATACGGGTCCTCACCAAGGGCAGGAATGAGGCGAGTAGGCCACAACTCAGGGCCCGGAAGAGGCGTGTCGAGAATACCAAGAACATCAGGTTCATCCAGGGGTGTAATACTCGCATCAATGGTGGGCGGAAAGAGCGCTCACTCACCAAGGACCACCAAAATCCTCACGAAGAAGATAAACGAGAAAGAGAGGAAGCTTGCAAGAATGAGCGCCCTTGCAATGACAGCATCAAATGAGGCAGTTTCCAGGAGAGGGCACAGGATTCCAGAAGGCATCACCCTTCCAGTTATAGTTGAGGACGCAGCTGCCAAGATCACTAAGACTAAGGACGTAGAAAATTTCCTTGAATCAGTGGGACTGCTTGACGACCTGATCAGGGCAAAGGAAGGAAAGAAAGTCAGGGCTGGAAGAGGAACTATGAGGGGAAGAAGGTACAAGCAGCCGAAAAGCATTCTCTTCGTCAGCACTTCAGCAGACTCGCTAAAGGCATACAGGTCCCTTCCAGGTGTCGAGGTGGCAACCCCGGACAGCCTGAGTATCAGGAAGCTTGCTCCCGGAGGCCAGGCAGGAAGACTCGTCGTGTTTACGGAAAGTGCACTTAAGCAGGTGGGCAAGGGGGTACAGTAAATGGAAATCATCATATCTCCCGTCGCAACAGAAAAAACAACCCTTCAGACAGAAAAGGAAAACAAGATCACATTCCTGGTGAACAGAAAAGCCAGGAGAGAAGACATCATAAAAGAAGTCGAAGCAAGGTTTGACGTAAAAGTTGAAAAGGTTAACATCATGATTACTAAGAACGGAAAGAAAGCCATCGTGAAACTCACAAAAGACTACTCTGCAGACGAAGTCGCAGGTAGGATGGGTATATTCTGAGGTGTATGAATGGGTAAATTAATAACGGCTCAGAGAAGGGGTAAAGGGGGCATAGTATACAGAAGCCCAAGCCACAGGCACGTACAAGACATCAGGCACCCTTCTGAAGGAGCATACACAGTGGTTGACATCAGGCAGTCACCGGGGAGAAGCTCCCCCGTGCTGGTGCTGCAGGATGAAACCGGAAAGAAACACTACCAGATAGCATTCGTCGGCGCACACGTCGGCCAGAAAATCAACATCGGCCAATCGGACCAGGTCACAATGGGAAACACTGTTCCACTTGGAAGAATCCCTGATGGAACAACCGTTTACAACATCGAGAGCATCCCCGGAGATGGAGGCAAGTTCTGCAGGACTGCAGGGACAGGCGCACTGGTGATAAGCCATGGCGTAAACGTCACGATAAAGCTTCCGTCGGGAAAGACAAAGCAGTTCCATCCAGGCTGCAAGGCAAGCATGGGGACAATAGCAGGAACAGGGGCGAAGGATATACCGATACTCAAGTCAGGAAGAAAGGTTCACTATTATCAGAGCAGGGCAAAAAAAGCATACTCCGTGAGAGGTGTGGCAATGAACGCCGTTAAACATCCGCATGGAGGGGGTAACCACCAGCATGTGGGCCGCCCGAGCACGGTAGGAAGAGGCACACCACCCGGAAGAAAGGTGGGCAGGCTTTCACCCAAGAAGAGGAGGAAGAGTTAATGCCGGTCAAAAAGCAGGCATCTGTAAAATCCATAAAGAGAAGGTCACGAAAGTCACAGAAGGTAGCGGCAGGAAGATCCAAGGAGTTCAGATACAAGGGGCTTACCATTGAAGAACTTCAGGCGCTCGAATTTGAAAAACTGCTGGAAATACTACCTGCAAGAATAAGAAGGTCCCTTACGAGGGATTTCAATTACGAGCAGGCCAAGCTGAAAGAGAAGATGGAAGGATCAGAGACAAACATCAAGACGCATGTAAGGAGTTTCGTTATACTTCCCAAATACGTTGGGAAAGTTCTCGAGGTATACAACGGCAATCAATACGTCAAGTTTGAGATCAGGCCGGAAATGATAGGCCACTACCTTGGGGAATTTGCTCCTACAAGGAAGGATGTCAAGCACTCCGGGCCGGGAGTAGGTGCTACAAGGTCCTCCAAGTTCATGCCGCTGAAGTGATCATATGAAAGGATACTCAATAACTGAAATACCTGAAAAAAGTGCCATTGCGAGGGTAAAGGAGACAGACATATCCCTCAAGGACGCGGTCAACATAGCCCATTTCCTCAGGGGAAAGAAGCTAGAGCGCGTCAGGGATCTGATAGACGGAGTAATAGAAAAGAAGACACCTGTCCCCTATTTCCGATACCTCGATTCCGTCTCACACAAAAGGGGAATGGGCCCGGGGAGGTACCCGGTCAAAGCGGCAAAGGCATTCAGGGAACTGATAGACAACGCAGAGGCCAATGCAGAATTCAAGAGCCTGAACATGGATGCCCTCGTGGTAAAGCACATAGCAGCATCCAAGGGAAGAATGATTAAGAAATACACAGGAGAGGCCGATGGAAGGGCGGGAGCAAAGTTCGGGGACATGAGAAATCTTGAAATAGTACTTGAAGAGGTAGAAGAATGAACGAGAGGAAGTTTATCAACGAGGCAGTGAAGAAACTGCTGGTCTCTGAATACATAAGAAAGGAGACTGAGAACGCCGGTTTCGGAGGGATGGAGATGAAGAGGACACCATTCGGAACCAACATAACACTTCACGTAAACAAGCCTGGCCTTGTCATTGGAAGGCATGGCTCCAAGGTCCAGCAGATCACAGAGAATCTCGAAAAGAAGTACCAGATCGAATCACCGCAGATTGAAGTCAAGGAGATCGACAATCCCGACCTGAATCCACAGGTTGTATCAAAGAAGATCGCCCTTTCACTGGAAAAAGGCTGGGCGTACAGGAAGGCAGGAAACACTTCTCTGAGGAGAATCGTTGAGAACGGTGCAAGAGGCGTCATAATTTCAGTATCCGGAAAGCTCTCAGGAGAGAGGGGAAGGATGCAGAAATTCATGAGCGGTTCCGTGAAGTACTCCGGAGAGCCCGCGAGGGAAGGAATGGAGAGAGGGTTCTCAATTGCCAAGCTCAAGCTTGGCGTGATTGGAGTCAAAGTAGGAATACTCAAGAGCGACTACAAGCTCCCTGACGACTATGTCGTATCTGAAAAGCTTGGAGTTTCAACCCCACAGCTGATACAGGAAGGGGAGCAAAAGGCAGAGGCAGTGGCAAAGAAGCCTGAGGGGCAGAGAGAGAGGCCCGGTGCCAGGGGAAGAAGGCCGAGGAAGCCTGAAGAAAGGCAGGCCAGGCCGGCTGAAAGAAAAGCAAAGCCCACGCCAGAGGCTGAAAAGGCCAAGGAAAAGGTAAGTCCTCAAGCCGAAGCGAAGAAAGTAGAGGCAAAACCTGAAGTGAAGGAACCTGAAGCCGAAGTAAAGGCTGAAGAGGTAAAGCCCCAGGCTGAGGAGAAGAAAGTAGAGGCAAAACCTGAAGTGAAGGAGCCTGAAGCAAAGGCGGAAGATACAAAACCTGTGGAAGAGAAGCCAGCTGAAGAGCCAAAGGAAGCCGTAAAGGAAAAACCAGCTCCCAGGAAAACTGCCAAAAAAACTGAGAAGAAATCAGAGAAAAAGGCAGAAAAGAAGGAATCAGAAGAGCCAAAGCCGGAAGCGGCCGAGGAAGTAAAGAAAGATGAAGGTAAGGTAGAGGAAAATGGAGCTAAGAGCGAAACAACTGAAACAGATGGGCAGTGAAGAGAGGGAAAAGGCTCTGGATCAGCTTAGAGAATCCCTCCTCCATGAGAGGGCTACCGTGGCTCTTGGAGGCCAGCCTTCGAATCCCGGGAAAATCAAGTCAATAAGGAGACAAATAGCCAGAATAAAGACCGTTATGGGTTCGGAGGATCAAAAGGAATGAAGGATAAGAACTTCACAGGAATACCCAAGGAATTGCAACCTTGGGAAGGGTTTACAAGAGATACTCAGGCAGTGAGGATAAGCGTGGACAAAAGAAGATACGGGAAAAATGTGACAATAATCGAGGGGATCGACCCCAAGAGCGAGAACATCGACGAGATAGCCAAACTGCTGAAGAAAAAGGTTGCTTCGGGTGGAACTGTAAAGGACGGGAGAACAATAGAACTCCAGGGAGACCATAGAGATACTGTCAAGAAACAGCTTGAAAGCATGGGATTCAGGGCAGAGCTGATTTAATTGATTACCAAGGATAATGTGTATTTCCACGAATGGATAGGATTGAATGCGAAGGTGATTAGTTCACCGAATCCGGCAGAGAACGGTATAGCCGGAACCCTGTGCAATGAAACAAAAAACACTGTAGAACTCAGAAAGGAAAACGGGGTAAAGAGGATCGTCAAAAGTGGCAGGGTCTTCGAACTCGCCACAACAGAGGAAAAATTCACAATCAATGGAAGTTACGCGGTATTCAGACCAGAAGATCGCATCAAGGAACGAAGAAGAATTGGGAAAATGTTGAGAAACGGTATAATAAACGGTGATTAAGGTGGCCAGAAACATAGGATTAGATGTAAAGCTTCCGGAACAGGAATGCAACGATCAGAAGTGTCCCTTTCACGGAACTCTTTCAATAAGGGGGCAGATCATCGGCGGAATAGTCGAGTCTCCCGCGATGAATGGAAGCGCAGTGATAAAGCGTACCCATCAGAGGTACCTTCCAAAATACGAGAGAAAGCTGACGCTCTTCTCAAAGTATCATGCGCACGTTCCTGAATGCATCCAGGTTAAGCCGGGCGACACGGTCAAGATAGCAGAGTGCAGGAAACTTGCAAAGACGGTTTCCTTCGTGGTAGTTGAAAAGGTGAACCCATGAAAGGCATTGCTGGAAGGCAGCAAAGAGGGCTCCCGCTTGGGGCTGTGGTACCCTGTGCAGACAACAGCGGTGCGAAAATAATCAGCCTCATTGGCGTGAAGGCATACCATGGCGTTGCAAGGAGAATACCTGCCGCCGGTATAGGTGACATGTTCATAGCAAGCGTGAAGAAGGGAACTCCCGAAATGAGGAGCAAAGTCGTATACGCGGTCGTAGTGAGGCAGAGAAGGCCCTACAGGCGATCGGACGGCACAATGGTGGAATTTGATGACAATGCAGCAGTTCTTGTCACTCCAGAAGGAGAGGTAAGAGGCTCCGAAATCAAAGGCCCCGTAGCAAGAGAGGCTGCAGAGAGATGGCCAAGGATTGCCTCGGTAGCCTCCACAATAGTGTGAGGTCGGTTGGATATGGAAAACAAGGTAAGAGTAGCATTGAGCAAGGATTTGAGGAAAAAATACGGCATAAGGTCATTTCCAATCGCATCCGGCGATGTGGTAACAATCAAGACAGGTTCCAGGAAAGGGGAAGGAGGAAAGGTCATGAAGGTAAACCACAAGAGCTCCAGAGTCTCCATTGATGGAATCACAATATCAAAATCGGACGGCAAGCAGGAGGAATACCTGCTGCCTTCCAATATACTCAGAATAACAAGGCTTGAGCTTTCGTCTCCAGGGAGGCTCCAGAAGATAAAGGATCTTGCCGCCAGGAAGAATATCGTAGTGGAGGAAGTCCCCGAACCTGAGCCGGAGCCTGAACCTGCCGAAGAGGCAGAAGAGGGGGAGGCGGAAGCCGAGACACCTGAAGAACCGGTGGAAGAGCAGGCCGGGGAAGGAGAGGAACCTGAGGTAATGGAAGCAGAGCCTGAAGAAGAATCTGATGAAACTGAAGAGGAAACAGAAGAAGAGGTGGAAAAAGAATGATCAACAAGACAAAGAGACTGATGATATCAAGGTCCGTCAAGATACCAAGGAAGACCTTCTTCTGGGGAGCAAGCCCGAGGCCGGGCAAACACAACAGAAAGGATTCAATGGCACTCCTCACGGCACTCAGGGATTATCTCAAGATAGGAGACAAGGAAAGGGAGATCACAAGGATCCTGGTAAACGGCCTTGTAAAGGTGGATGGAAAAATAGTGAAAGACAGGAGATATCCTGTAGGCTTCATGGATCTCATTACCATAGACCAGGTTGGAAAGAGCTTCCGGGTCCTGTACGACAGGAAAGGCGGCCTCGTTCTCGGAGAGGAGAGCAAGGATAACTCCGACAAGAAACTCATGAAAGTGATGGACAAGTCAACAATAAAGGGCGGGAAAATCCAGCTCAGCTTCCATGACGGGCAGATCGTGGTATCTGACAACAAGGAAGTAAAACCCGGCGATGTAGCACTGGTGACAATCCCCGGCAAGAAGATACAGGAAGTAATGAAGCTCCAGCCGGGAAACAAGGTATTCCTCACAGGCGGATCGCACGCCGGCAATGTTGCCACAATCAAGAAGATCGAGATCAAGGAATCATCGCACAAGAACCTGATACACTTCGAGGAAGGATACTCAACAATCACCGATTACGCTTTTGTCGTAGGCGGGGCGAAGTATTCGTATGAGATACCCAAGATAGGGGGTGTAGCAGTCTATGAGTAACCCAATGGAAGAGATCACTATCGACAAGGTAGTTGTGAATATAGGAGTAGGCCAGGCGGGCGAAAGGCTCACAAAGGCAACGAAGGTGCTTGAGATGCTAACCAAGCACACTCCTGTCACCACTACCTCAAAGAAGACAGTGAGAGACTTCAACATAAGACAGGGCCTGACAATAGGCACAAAGGTAACGCTGAGGGGAAAAGACGCTGAGGAATTCCTCCAGAGGGCTCTGTATGCAAGGGAATACAAGGTTCCCCACTATTCATTCGACAAGCAGGGCAACGCATACTTCGGAGTTGCCGATTACACTGATTTCAAGGGAATGAAGTACGATCCAAATATCGGAATATTCGGCATGGACGTTGCAGTTGTAATCAAGAGGAAAGGAGGCTTCAGGCTCCACAAGAGGAAGATAGGCGCAAAGAAGGTGCCCTCAAAAATCAGGGTAAAAAGGGAGGAGGCCATGGAATTCCTGACCAGCAAGTACGGCCTCGTGGTGGTAAGGTGAATCAATGAGTCAAATCAAACTTGAACCTAAGAAAAAATTCGGACGCAAGGACGGGTGCCAGCGATGCGGGCGCAAAAGAGGCCTAGTCAGGAGATACGGTCTTCGCCTGTGCAGGCAGTGTTTCAGGGATACTGCACCCGTACTGGGATTCAGGAAATACAGCTGAGGTGAACAAATGAAACACGACCCGTTAAATGATATAATCAACGTGATAAAGAACGCATCAAGGATCGGCAGAAAAGAGATTGAAACCGAGCCGGCTGCGAGGCTCATCGGCAGGGTTCTGAAGGTAATGCAGGAATACAACTACCTGAAGAGCTTTGAAGTGATGGACGACAGCAGAGGCGGAAAATTCAAGATAGTGCTCAGCAACACCATAAACAACTGTGGTGTTATCAAGCCCAGGCTGCCAGTGAAAAGGGCAAACCTGGACAAGTATGAAGCCAGGTATCTTCCTGCCCAGGATTTCGGCATACTCATCCTTTCAACAACGAAGGGAGTGATGAGCCATATCGAAGCAAGGAAGATGGGTCTCGGGGGAAGACTCATAGCATACGTCTATTAGGTGATACAAGTGGTGAAATGGGAAGAAGCAGCAGAGATCGATATTCCTGAGGGAGTTACTGCCAATCAGGCAGGTACTGTGATTACAGTTAAGGGCCCGAAGGGAGAGGTAAAGAGGAATCTCCCGGACAACTATCTCAGAATTTCGATCGAAGGCAGCAAGATAAAAATAACCATGAGCAAGAAGAACCGCAGGAACAACGGTATCCTTGGCACCTGGACTTCAGAGCTCAAGAGCATGATAAACGGTGTTACGAGCGGTTTCGAATACCACATGAAGATAGATTACACTCACTTTCCCATGAGGGTTTCCGTGAGGGGGAACGCCGTAGTGGTGGAAAATTTCCTCGGTGAGAGGTCCGCAAGGATAGCAAACATAATCGGAAACACGAAAGTCAACGTCAAGGGAGACAGGCTTACCATTGAAGGCATAGACAAGAGAGAGATCGGTGAGACTTCGGCAAACATAGAGAGAGCAACAAAGATCAGGAGATTTGATCCGAGAATATTCCAGGATGGAATCTACCTGCTAAAGGGAGGCGAGTAGATTGTCAATAGGCAAACCCCATCTTTCAAAGGAACAGAAAAGGCTCCTCAAGATCAAGAACGAACAGGCAAAGAAAAGAGTGGAATTCCACAGGCAGGAATGGTTCAGGTACAAGAAGCTTGGAGATTCCTGGAGAAAGCCGAGGGGAAAGCACTCAAAGCAGAGGGAGCACTTGAAGAAAAAGCCCCCCATGGTGGATGCAGGATACAGGACGCCCAAATTGGTCAGGGGACTGCATCCCTCAGGTTTCAGGGAAGTACTGGTATTCAACGAGAAAGACCTTGAGGCACTTGACCCGAAGCTTGAGGCAGCAAGAATATCTTCCAAAGTTGGGGATAGAAAAAGGGAAGATATGCTTGAAGTAGCCGATGAGCTTGGTGTCAGGGTGCTTAACAGAGGTGTCAGAAATGAAGATTGAGACAGCACGAAGGATAGCAGCTGATGAGTTCAAGTCCGGAATCTCAAGAGTCTGGATAGACACTAACAGCGTTGAGGAAGTTGCTGAGGCAGCCTCCAGGGAGGACATCAGGTACCTCATCAGGAGAAATGTTATCCAGATCAGGCAGAAGAAAGGAAATTCAAATTACAGGCTGAAGAAAAGGATCAGACAGAGGTCCAAGGAAAGAAGGAGAGGCCCTGGTTCCATAAAGGGGAAGAAATATGCAAGATTCCCAAGGAAACAGAGGTGGATCAAGACCATCAGGCCACTCAGGGACGAGCTCAGGAAACTCAAGTCCGAGGAAAAGATAGACGCAAAGACATACAGGAAAATGTACAGGGTAATCAAGGGCGGCTCAATAAAATCAAGGGCACAGCTCCAGAGCCATCTTAAGTCAACTGGCGAAATGGGTGGTGAACAATGAAGACACCGAGAGTCCTAAAGAGAAGGAGATCAGGGCAGACCAACTATCACAAGAGGCTAAAGATGGTATCATCCGAGACACCAAGGTTCGTTGTAAGGCCCACCCACAGGGGAATAAGCGCACAGGTTATATCATTCAGCCCGGAAGGCGACAGGGTCATATCGACAGTAACCGACAGGAGCCTGAAGAAGCTTGGGCTCGAAACACTGGGGAACAACACGCCCATATCATACCTGGTTGGCTATGCAACCGGCCTCAAGGCAAAGAAACAGAACGTCGGGAGTGCCATACTCGATACAGGCAGGTACAACATAACCACAGGCGGGAGAATATCTGCTGCCCTCAAGGGGTTCGTGGATGCAGGGATAGAGATCCCGTATGATGAGAAGATATTCCCTGATGAGTCGAGAATCAAGGGAGAACATCTCAAGAAATCCGTGATTAACATTGAAGAAGCTAAGAGCAAATTGGAGGAATCACTATGAGTGAGGAATGGACTCCCAGGACACAACTGGGAAAATTAGTCGCAACGGGCGAGATAAAAACCATGTCAGAAGCTCTCAGGACAAAGCTTCCACTGAGGGAATACCAGATTGTCGATTATCTGTTGCCGGAACTCAGCGACGAGATCATAAACGTCGAGAGGGCCCAGAGGATGACCGATTCAGGAAGAAGGATGAACTACTCAATCACTGCGGCCGTCGGAAACGGTGACGGTTTCGTGGGAGTAGGGATGGGAAAGGCCAAGGAGGCTGCACCCGCAATCAGGAAAGCAATCAACAACGCCAAGCTGCATGTCATTGAAGTCAGGAGAGGCTGCGGGTCCTGGGAGTGCGGATGCGGCAGAGCACACTCGCTCCCGTTCCAGGTAGTGGGAAAATCAGGATCAGTGGTTGTCACTATGAAGCCTGCCCCAAGAGGAGTAGGAAGGGCAGTAGGGGACGTGGCAAAGACAATCCTTTCCATGGCTGGAATTGATGATGCGTGGGGATTTGCAAGCGGACACACTAAAACAACAGTGAACTACGCCCTTGCGGCCTACAGTGCCATGGTCCAGACCGCCAAAGTGAAGATAAATCCGGCCATACAGCTTAGTACACCTATATATGTGGGAAGTGTTGCCAATGTTAGCAGTAATAAGGATTAGGGGAAGGACAGGATTAAAGCCGGCTGCAAAGAAGACGGCCGAGCTTCTCAGGCTGAACAGGATAAATCACATGGTTATTCTGGAAGACAACGACGTCACCAGGGGAATGCTCAACAGGGCAAGGGACTACCTTACCTGGGGAGAAATCGACGAGGCAACTCTCGAAGCTGTCCTGGAACACAGAGCAATGCTTGCAGGCAGAAAGAAGCTTGAAGAGGAGCAGCTTAAGGAGATAACAGGTTCAAAGGACTTCTCCGAACTCGCGAAATCACTAATCAAAGGGAAAATCAAATACAGGGATATCGAGGGAATCGTGCCCCTGTTCAGGCTCAACCCTCCCAAGAGAGGCTATGAGGCAGTCAGGAAATCATTCCAGAATGGAGGTTCCTCAGGCTACAGGGGAGAGAAAATAAACGAGCTGATAAAGAGAATGGTATTACCGGGAGTTGATCTGAATGGTTCGAACTAGGACCAAGAAACTTAGAGGTGGCCATTACGGCCGTGGAATGAAATCCGGAAGAGGCAAGGGCAAGAGAGGAGGAAAAGGAAACGCGGGCCTCCTCAAGCACAAGTGGATATGGACGCTCAAGTACGACCCGGACCACTTCGGCGTCCACGGGTTTACAAGCCATCACCCGTCTGTCCCTGAGGTTCCAATCACGTTGAAAGAGCTGGCTGAGTGCTATCCGGCATTCGAGCAGAAAGGCTTCGTCTCAGGAAAGGAAGGGGAGAAGGTAATAGACCTTACCAGCGCGGGTTACACAAAACTGCTGGCTACAGGTGAATTCAGGGTAAAAAGCAGGATAGTTGTCGGCAAAGCCACAGAAAAAACCATTAAGAAGCTTTCCTCTAACGGTATCACGGTCGAAACCAATGGCGGAAATTCACAGGAATAGAGGGGTCATACTACCAGTTCTGGTAGTTTTCGCATTAATGCTCACGGGCTTCTGGTACTTCGGGCACCTTGGGGTATCTCATCTCATGGTGACCGGACTGCTGACGTCGCCGATATTCTACCTGATTTATCTGGTGGCGAGTTATGTCGGGCCCGAGAAAAGCAAGCTTTACGGTTTGGAAACACTGACTTCCAAGCTTCCCGCCATAAAGAAGGCATCCGGCCATGTCCAGTTCAAGTGGAAAATGATATGGACCGCCCTCGTCGTTATACTCTACTTCGCTCTCACAAACGTTTATATTTACGGGCTTAACACACAGCAGAGCGTTGATGTGTTCGCATCATTCAGGGCCATATTCGCAGGTGCCCAGGGATCCCTGATGGCACTGGGAATAGGGCCGATCGTAACTGCAAGCATCGTCATGCAGCTTTTCGCAGGTGCAAAGATTTTCAACATAGACCTGCAGAACTCAAAGGACAAGGCAATGTACCAGGGGACCCAGAAACTCCTGGTAATCATCATGATATTCGTCGAAGCAATACCACAGGCATTCGGCTATCTTGTCCCGGACCAGCTCCTTATCAACAACCTCAACGGCCTGGTGCCGGGATACGGAAATTTTCTCGCCGAATCCATAATTGTCCTACAGCTGTTCTTCGGTTCATATCTGGTCTTCCTGATGGATGAGGTGGTGTCCAAATACGGGATAGGATCCGGTATTTCGCTCTTCATTGCGGCCGGAGTATCGCAGCAGCTAGTCACAGGAACACTGAACTGGCTTCCGGCCAAAGTGGGCGTTGCACTGTCTCTTGCAAACCCTCCCGCCGGAGCTATTCCCAAGATGCTATACATCATAGGGACATCCAGCAGCGGTTACATCAACTCCCAGGGCATAGTGCAGATACTCTTTCAGCAGCCGAACCCCATGATTGCCCTGATAGGGACACTGCTCATATTCTTCATCGTCGCATACTTCCAGAGCAGCAAGATTGAACTCCCCATAGCCCATGAAAGGGTGAGGGGTGCCAGGGGAAGATACCCGCTCCAGCTTTTCTACGCTTCAAACATACCGGTCATACTCGCAACAGCACTGCTTGCAAACATCTCAATGTGGACACTGCTGTTCTGGTCGTCGCCCGTGCTGAGCCACGTTCCACTGCTCGGACATAATGCTCTTCTGGGAGCTTATCCAACGGCACAGCAGATTACACAGCTTGGCATATCTAAGACTACGCCGACCAGCGGCCTGGCGTTCTACCTCTTCTCTCCCAACGGCCTGTCGGACTGGCTGTTTCCCATAATCAGCCCTGCAGGGTACCAGTCGATTCTCCTGGGCCACTCCAGCTTTCAGGAAGCGGCACATATAATCTCATTTGTCGGGTTCATGACAATCGCGAGCGTGATATTCGCGAAGTTCTGGATCGAAACTACGAACATGGGTGCCGCCTCGGTTGCCAAGCAGATACAGTCCAGCGGTATGCAGATACCGGGTTTCAGAAGAGACCCAAAGGTCATGGAACGGGTGCTTAACAAGTACATTCCAGTGATAACAGTATTCAGTGGTGCAGCTGTCGGTCTCCTTGCGGCCGGCGCAAACCTCATAGGGACGGTGGGGAATACAAGCGGAACCGGCCTGCTGCTGGCGGTGGGCATAGTGATCCAGTTCTACGAGGCGATGGGCAAGGAGCAGCTTATGGAGATGCACCCGGTCATTAGGCAGTTTTTCGTTGGTGGATAAATTGAGAGTCGTAATTTCGGGAGTCGCGGGTGTCGGTAAATCGACAGTTCTGGATCTGGTCAAGAAGGGGACTAATTATGATATCATAAACTTCGGTACCCTCATGTTTGAAATGGCCAAGGACATCGGCCTTGTGGAGAACAGAGACGGACTGAGGAAGCTTTCTGTAGACACGCAGATCAACCTGCAGAAGAAAGCCTCCGCAGCCATTGGGAAGATGGATTCAGTAATAATCGACACCCACATGTCAATAAAATCTCACGGTGGCTATCTCCCCGGATTGCCTGAGTGGGTCATCAGGGAACTCAAGGTCGGAGCATACTTCGTCATAGAGGCTGACCCATCACTCGTACTGAGCAGGAGGGCAACCGACAGCACGAGAGACAGGGACGCAGCCACTGAAAATGACATAAGATTGGACCAGGAGATAAACAGGTACTATGCCGCTGCATATTCTGTTTTCACGGGAGCCACGGTGAACATAATAGAAAATCCTGAGGGAAAACCTAACATAGCAGCGAATACTATCATATCAAGGCTGAGGACAGATGACTGAACAGAACAAGACTAAAACTCCGCAGGAAGGCATGAAAAAAGGCCTCCAGACCCAGATGCTTTACATGCTGAGTTTCTTTGTATATATCATTATATTGTCCAACACTACACTGAGGAC
>OFHI01000034.1_pt1 | contig 34874 bp, 36 predicted proteins | sample 1522021 | NCBI WGS metagenome assembly OFHI01 (sample SAMEA2464839, study PRJEB22497) | soil metagenome | biome: Grassland; feature: Farmland; material: Clay | place: Australia | collected 2013-02-01 | depth 1.4 m | reverse complement strand
CAGGCAACTTTGTCAGCGCTGTTTCCAAAAGCGATAAAACTCTGATTCCCCTTGAAGAATATTTTTTCATTTCCCATTTGGTACTGGCGAATATCACCATGGACCGGCGAGGCTGTGCTAATACTAGGCAAAAGCATTAGAATAACAGCAAGAATTGATACCAATATAACAATATGCCGATTCATACATATATATATAACCTAGATTGTATTTGTATATTCTGTAGCATCCATTAATTATTTGACAAGCCTTTCTAACCTTTCATTTATTTACGTTTTTGGGTTATAATGAGCATAACGTCAAGCAGAATATTATATATCCAACAAAGAAAAATGCAAAATGAATGCGAGAACTTGTAAAAATAGAGTGTTGCGTAAGTCTAGAAGATAACAACTGAAAGTAGAGCTTCAATTCTTACAATTGAAAAGGAGATCATTTGTTCAATTTCTCCATAAAAATATTTAAATTTAAATGTTATTAAAACTGTCGTGTGAAATGACCCTGGACCAGTCCCCTCTGTTCTATGTCCGGATTCATGTTTTGCGAGTACCACTTTTCTGTGCTGTGTTCAAAGAGGTTTTGCACAGAAGTGGTTTATCCTGTCAATAAAGAGTGACGTTTTTTATAGGTTGGTTGGCTATTAAATTACCAGGAGAGTTTATGAAGATAGTTGAACGTGGGGTTGCCACACATAATGCCAAGGGCTACGTCATTTTTGCAGCAGTCCTGTCCGCGTTCATGGTTCTCGCTTTTACCAGCCACTCCATCTATTTTGTGGCTCTTATCGCATTTTCACTTGGAATAATACTGTCTGCAGTTTTTCTTCTGATTAGTTTATTCCTTGGTGAAAACCTGTTCAAGCTTATCTGGTTCAACTTTCTAAGAGCACGCCGCTGAATTTTTCTTTCCTTGAATTCTGTGAGACCTGCCTTCGTGATTTCTGAAGGATTTGTCACAAAACTTCCTCAGGGTAGAATGTCACTGAATGACAAACGTTAATAAATCGAATGCAGTTTTTATTAAGAGTGGATGAGGAGAGAAATGACCCTGACCTTCTGAGAATTCCAGCAATAATATATCTCGTAGGCACACTGTCGATCATAGCTCTCGCTTACGTGCTTCCAGGTTATTTAGCCATTTATGTTGTCATAGGCCTTGCAGTCTGGGGAGTTGCCGTTCCGGTTTACATGTATATCCTTTATCTAAGAAATAGGCAGGGTTGAATCGGAACCAGACTTTCACGGAACCTGCCACTGCAATTCTTAAATTCTTTCATTTAAGTTTTTCAATGGGGTTCGAAGTAATCCCTGAATGAGTCGTAATAACGGTAGAGGAAAATGAGGAATGAAGAGAATGTAACATGGTGGCTTCTGGACCATTCTATCTCCTTTACCATGTAATTGAGGTGCATGCCCATGGATTCTTCGGTGATAATGTCAGCACCGCTCCTGTAAGCTTCAATGTTCTTCACGATGAGTTTCTTCTCATCCTTGCTTATAATGCCAAGCCTTTCCCTAGCCTCAGCCATCATTTTTCCTGACTCATAGGTCACCTCAACTATGTCATGCCTGGTCATGTCTTCAGTCTCATAATTTAGGTAGTCCTCCCAGCTCCTTCCGTTCTCGAGAAGGTCGTAGTAATCCTGAAGAGTTCTTGCCCTGAGCTTTATACCATGCCTGGCGGGCATCTCGTAGAATAGTGATCCCGGGTCCAGGAATGGAGTGAGAGGTGAGAGGAAGGCATACATCTGCATCCTCTCCTTCAGGTGCATTGACATGAGCTTCTCTGAGTAGTTGACGTCTGCAATAACATCCTCCTTTTTCTGACCCGGCAAGCCTATGGTGAAGTACATGTCGAACTTTGTGCATCCGTTATCCCGGGCGTAGCCAACTGATTTTTCCAGATCATGGTTGACATAATATCTACCGGCCTTTGCCCTTATCCTTTCATTGGAGGAGTCCGGTGATATTTCGGCCGTAAACCTTGGGAAATGCCTGCTGAGATCCTTGAAGTATTCCTCAGGAGGTGGTATGAAGTATTCCGTAAGCAGAGGTATGTCAACTCCCCTTTCTTTCACTGCCTTGAAGAAGTTCTCCTGAAATTTCTTGCCGGCTGCGTTTATGTCCCCCGCAATAAAGACTGGAGTTCCGAGCCTCTTCTCGATTATCTCCAGCTCCCTCGCAACAACTTCAGGATCCCTGAAAAGAGGGGATTCCTTGAAGTAGTTTCTCGAGAAAGCATAATTTGACCCGCCGCAAAAGCCGCAATTGTACTGGCAGCCATGCTCTATGAGCGTCATGGCCGATGGATTCTTTATCCACATCTTGTAAGGAAGATGCCCTTTCACGTCTCCGTACCTGATTGCGTTCTTCATCAGGAGATCGTAGTTCAGGAATACCCTTTTCATTGCCTCCGGATCGTTTGCAGGCGAGTTGAATTTGATCGAATTTCCATCCCGGTAAGCCAGGTTGGGAATTGTTGAAAGATCCCCATTCTTTTCAACTGCTTCTGCAAGCCTCACAATAGAACTCTCCTGCAGATCTCCCCTGAGCACGAAGTCAACGTACGGAAGCTGTTGCATGATGTCCTTAGAGAAGTACGAGGCTGAGAAGCCACCCATGAGGACCTTTGAGTTCGGATGAATTTCCTTGATTATCCTGGCCAGATTTAATGCCCCATGCACGTGAGGAAGCCAGTGCAGGTCAATGCCGAATATGTCTGCATCGATGCCCGAAAGATATTTTCTGGCATCAAATTCCCGGGAGTAGAGCATCAGAACAGCAATATTGCTGATCCTGGCGTTGTATCCGTTCGAAACGAGGGAATTTAGCATGCTGATCAGGCCAACTGGATACATTTCAAAAAGTGGGGTGGATGGTACCACATCGCTAATTGGCCCTGACCTCAGATTCTTCTCTCTGAAATCATAAATACTGGGCGGGTGGACAAAGCATACGTTGACCCTCATGCTAAAATGATTTCATGCCTTATATTGAAATGAGCATACCAATAATAAGGTATAATGGATTTATTCATCCGAGTAATTGCTGTAACTGAGAACAATTTTTTGGTTGATTTTATCTACAATGTGTCCGACCACTGAACAAGGGTCGGGTGCATTTATTGCACCTTTCAAAAAAGTTTTAAACGATAAAGGCGGGGGAGAAACCGGCTCTCCTTAGAAAATATTCATGAATTCAAAATATTTTGAAACAAAGATTTATATGAAAGCAGACCGTGATAGTTAGAGGTACACATGGATCAGGATTATGTGATAGCCGGTTTATTGCTTGCTATACCAACTGCTGTACTACTTATTTTACCATTGTACAACAGAGAGAATCCCACCCTTTTTGGACTGCCGTTCTTTTATTGGTTCCAGGGGCTCTGGCTTTTCGTAGCAGCACTAATGTATGTAATTGCCGCGAGGATTTTAATAAGGAGGTTGGGTGAGTAATGCTAATTGTATGGATAGTTTTCATTGCCCTGTTCGTAGTCTTTGTTGCACTGGGCTTCGGTGCGAGCAGATGGCGCCGTGGAGACTTGAATGATCTCAGTGAGTGGGCTCTTGCTGGAAGGAAACTTGGAACTTATCTCGCATGGTTCCTGGTAGGTGCTGACCTTTATACAGCATATACGTTTATTGCTGTGCCGTCTGCAGAACTCGCCAAGGGAAGCATCTACATGTTTGCAACCCCTTATGTCATGGCAACTTTTGCAGTCGCATTGATCGCCATGACAACTCTCTGGAAGCTTTCCCGGGAAAAGAACTACGTCACGGCAGTAGACTTTGTAAAGGACAAGTACAAGAGCAGGACTCTTGCAGTAGTGATTGCCGCTACGGGAATTGTTGCGGAACTTCCCTATATCGCTCTACAGATTGTGGGAATGAAAGCTGTCCTTACGGTTATGTTGCTCCCTTACTTCAGTGGATCAACCCTCGTGGATGTTGGTGAAATTGCGCTAATTATATCTTTCGTGATACTGGCAGCCTTCACATTCTGGAGCGGCTTGAGAGGTGCTGCACTTACTGCAGTCATGAAAGACATCATTATTCTGGTTTCTGTAGTTGTTGTTGTTATTGCCGTCCCACTCTCCATAAAAGGAGGTTTTGCGACCGCTTTTTCACAGGCTCATTCTCTAGCCCCGACAATACTGCCGCTTACTAACGGTAAGCCAACGACGCCGTCCTATGCTACACTGTTACCTAAATTCGCAAATGCTTACCTGAGCCTGTTCGTGCTTAGTGCATTGGCCCTCTACCTGTATCCTCACGCCATAAATGGCGTTCTTGGATCTAAGAGTGCAAGGAATGTCAGGTACAGTACAGCCATGTTACCAATATACGGTGTTGGTCTGTTCCTGTTGACTCTGTTCGGCGTTTTGATATTCGCAGTTAAGCCAGCGCTGGATGCCATTGGAAGCGGCAGCACACTAAACGGTTCCCTTGTTGTCCCTGAGCTCATACTTAATACAATGCCCCAGTGGTTTGCAGGTTTCGCTTTCCTTGGAATATTCATCGGAGGCTTGGTTCCTGCAGCAATCATGGCCATCTCACAGGCAAACCTGCTGACAAGAAACATAGTCAAGGAGTTCAGGCCAAATATGACTCCGCAGCAGGAGGCCAGGATGGCTAAGTGGGCATCGGTAGTCTTCAAGTTCCTCGCACTTGGATTTGTGTTCCTTATACCGGACACATACGCCATATCCCTGCAACTGCTTGGAGGAATACTCATAACACAGACGCTGCCACCAATCTTCCTGGGAATGTATACAAACAGGCTCAATAAGAATGGTCTCTTGGCGGGCTGGGTTGCCGGCATAGTTTCCGGTGTGTACTTTGTTGAGGCAGCAAACAACTTTGGAGCACCTACATCATCTTTAATGACTTCACCGTTTGGACTCCTTTATGTTGCAGCGATTGCACTGATACTGAACCTTGTAGTAACACTCCTTTGGTCACTTGGTGCTGGAACACTGCTTAAACCCAAGCCTACAACAGCTACAGCCTGAAAACAATTTTTCACCAATTTTTTTTATTTTTTTTTATTTTTAGCCATCGGTTATTTGAATTTAATAGAAATTTAACCGCATGCGACAAGAAAAGCTGACTAATCCGAGGACTGCGAAAGGCTATATTAATATAGTAAGTGTGATACTAAACAGTAATGTTTAAATATATACAGTGATACTGAGTGTCATGGACATAGAAGAAGAGCTTATAAAGTTGACTACGGGAATCTTTGTATCGGAGATTTGGATGTACCGTTCATGATCTTCTTCAGATGAGGGATTTAATTGGTTAAGTACAGATTATTAGTGTTAAGAGACGGCGCTGACTCATCTCAGCTGACTGAGAAGATTAATTCGTCGACACTCTCATCAAAAAAGATTGGCCTGTACGGCAAAACCGTACTGCTGGTCTGGCCAGACAGTGGTCCGAAGTTTGCAGATCCAAGCATAGAGTCCCAAACAGTTGTTGATGGCGATTTTGTCCTTAGCTCCAGGGAATGGAGAAAGGAAAACACGATTATAGATGTGGAAGGTGTGGAAATCGGCAAGGGTGTAGTGATAGCTGCTGGTCCATGTTCTGTAGACTTTGAGGAAGGTGTGGAAGAATTCGCCAAAGGCCTCATGAATTCCGGAGCAAACATAATCAGGGGAGGTGCATTCAAGCCCAGGACCAGCCCGTTCTCCTTTCAGGGAAAAGGTAGCCGGGGACTGGAGATATTGGGAAAGATGAAAGAAGTGACCGGCTTGCCGGTGGTTTCAGAAATTTTGTCCTCGGATGATATCGGGCACTTCAAGGATGTGGACATCCTTCAGATTGGATCAAGAAACGCCCAGAACTTCCAGTTGCTCAGGAGAGTTTCCCAGGAAAGTAAACCCGTTCTCCTGAAAAGGGGGATGGGCAACACCTACAACGAATGGTTGGCAACTGCAGATTACGTAATGGGTGAAGGCAACGGCTCCGTGATCCTCTGTGAAAGGGGCATCCGCACATTTGAGAACTCGACAAGATTCACCCTTGATCTGGGTTCCGTTGCCAGAGCGAAAAGGGAGTCGCATCTGCCAATCTGTTCAGACCCTAGCCATGCTGCCGGAAACAGTGAACTGGTTATTCCTCTCGCGCTGTCTTCGGTGGCTGCAGGCTGTGACATGCTCCTGGTTGAGGTTCACCCCGACCCTAAAATGGCCTTGAGTGACGGAAAACAGCAGATCACGCTTGATGAACTGAAAAAGCTTACCAAACAGGTAAGAGCACTGGAGAATGCCATAAGGAGTTAAAATGCAGGAGATTTCCTACACACTTTCGAGAGGAGAAACCAGGATTGTTGTTGGCAGAGGCAGCAATAACCTTCTCGGGAAGCTGCCGGACGATTCTATTGTGGTCTACCCTGATAGCATTTCAGGAATAACTGAAGACCTGTTTGGAAGGAGCAAAAAAATTCTCCACAAAATAAGGGATGGAGAGGAGGGAAAGAGCATCGATTCCGTTCTGGAAATAGTGGAGGAGATGAGGGGAAACCGTTTCAAGCGCAGCTCCACCCTGATTTCAATAGGAGGAGGGTCCACCTCTGATGCTGCGGGAATGGCAGCCTCGCTTTACATGAGGGGAATTAACTACGTTTCTGTCCCCACCACGCTTCTCTCCATGGTGGACGCCTCTCTTGGCGGAAAGAATGCGGTGAACTACCATGGCGTCAAGAACCTTCTTGGAAGTTTTTTCAACCCGTCACTCACAATCATCGATACAAGTTTTATCAGCGACATGCCTGAAAGTGTCCTGACAGATGGACTCGGCGAGATAGCCAAGTATGCATTGATTCTGGATTCCGGATTATATGAGGTCCTGATTAGTGATACTGTTTCGAAGCTATTTTCGGATGAACATGCGCTTGAAACCACTATAATAAGATGCGTGAAAGACAAAATGGACATAGTGGCAGAGGATGAATTTGACCTTCTTGGCAAAAGAGTGGTCCTGAACTTTGGGCATACCATCGGGCATGCCCTTGAAGGTGCCTCAGACTTTTCTATCAGCCACGGAAAAGCCGTGGCAATGGGCATGATCATGGAGATAGACATGGGCATCAGACTTGGGCTGGTCAGCAAGGGGATGATGAATCATGCCGCGGAGCTTCTTCAGCATCTTGGTTTGCCATACAATATTGACGAAGAATTTATGCGATCCGCCTCAGATAGGATGGTCACCCTCCTGCTATCAGACAAGAAGGCTTCTGGAAACAGCATTAGCATACCTTTTCCAGAATCTGCAGGAAGGGCAAAAGTATCTGAGGTTGAATTGAAGTACATAAGTGATTACCTTGAACAGTTCACCTAAGAGCAATCCAGGCATCTATGGACTCCTGGGACACAACATTGGCTACTCCAGGTCTCCCGCAATACACAATCACGTCTTCAGGGAGTTTGGCATCAACGCCATTTACGGCCTTTTTGATATGCCTCCTGAAAGGTTTCATACAGCTGTTCCCGCACTAGTGGACTACGCAACTGGATTCAATGTGACCGTGCCCTACAAGGAAAAGATCATACCCTTTCTTGATGGGCTTAGCCCAGAAGCAAAGACAAGTGGAAGCGTCAATCATGTGTTCAACCGTCTGGGGTACAACACAGATTACCTTGCACTCCGCGACCTTGTAAGCAACATGATTTCCGATTACTCCGGAAAGGAGTGCATCATATTCGGGGCAGGAGGCGCTGCCAGGACTGTTGCATTCCTCCTGGGAAACGCTGGATTGAATCTGAGGATCGTGAACAGGACTATTGAGAGGGCAGAACAACTGGAAGCGGACCTGGATAAGGCCGGGATAAGGGCTGAAACAGTTCTTCAGCCCTCTGAAATAAAAAACGATATCCTCAAGACAGACTGTGCTGTCAACTGCATATCTGCAGCCGAGTTTCAGTTTCCGAGGATCATAGCCGATCTCGCAATAGATTTCAATTACGGCGCAAGAGCCGGAAATTTCAGGAACAGGATAGAAACCAGTTCCCTTTTTGTGACGGGTGAACAAATCTTGATTAAGCAGGCCATTTATTCCCAGAAAATATGGAATGAAATTGAGCCTTCATTCGATGACCTGATGGGTGTCTTAAATGTCGAGTAGTTTTGGAAAGGAGTTTGTTGTTACCACTTTCGGGGAAAGCCATGGGGAGTCCATGGGCGTAGTAATAGACGGCGTACCTGCTGGCATCAGACTCTCGGAAGTGGATCTTGCCCTTGAACTGAAATACAGGAGAACCGGCAACTATCTTGTATCCGGAAGAAGGGAAGAGGACAAGCCGAGAATAGTCAGCGGGATATTTGAGGGGAGAACCACGGGTTCCCCGGTTTCAATAATCTTCGATAACGCGGATGCCATATCGTCGCTCTACGAGGAAGTGAGGCATAAACCCCGGCCCGGACATGCGGATCTGTCCTACATCAGGAAGTACGGCAGAGAGAACTGGGATTACAGGGGAGGAGGAAGAGCCAGTGCCAGGGAAACTGTATCGAGAGTCGCTGCGGGAGCAGTGGCCAGAAAACTGCTCATGGCCATACCCACATACATTACAGGTTACCTGAAGTCAATCGGCCCCATTGATTCCGGAACGCCTGATTCGCCTGAAGACAGTTTCAGTTCCAGAAAATTCATGACCCGCGCAAGGAATGCCGATTATGAACAGAAATTTGTTGACATCATAATGAGCACCATGAAGGAGGGAGACAGTTATGGCGGAGTTGTGGAGGCCTATGCGATTAATCCACCAGAATCGCTTGGGGAACCTGTCTTTGACAAACTCAAGGCGGATCTGGCCAAGGCTTTAATGTCCATACCTGCTGCCACAGGTTTCGAGTACGGAATGGGCTTTGGGGCATCGCGCCTTAAGGGGAGCGAGGCCGCCGATGAGATAATTCTGGATCCTTCCATGGCACTCAGGCTCAGGAAAAATCTCTCTGGGGGCATCCTCGGTGGAATCTCGACCGGTGAGAATATAGTCGTAAGATGTTCATTCAAGCCAACCAGTTCAATAAGAATACCTTCAAAGACAGTGGATCTTGACACCATGAAGCCGGCAGAAATATCGGTAAAGGGAAGGCATGATCCGGTTGTGGCCGTGAGAGGAGTTTCTGTTGTGGAAGCCATGATGGCAATGACCCTGGCTGACCACGCCATCCAGTCCGGTCTAATACCCCACGCCAGGGTCTCTCCGGAGCTTTCCGCCACCATGGAAGAGAGATGGACGGAGTATAGTAAAAAATGCGCGTGACCACACATGGGGGCCTCTCCATCCTGAACGCAATACCACTTGGCCTCGGTTCAACGTGCGCAATTGACCTGAAAGTTGAGGCGGAAGCTTCCCCAGGAAATACCCCCGCCTCATCCGTACTTCTGGAAATAATTGTTGAGCATTTCAGGAAGGAAACTGGAAAAGATTTCAGGATCGAAATAAAGTCACAGATCCCCCAGGGTGGCGGCCTCAAGAGTAGCAGTGCAGTCGCAACTGCCGCAATATCAGCGGTCTCACAGCTCTCAGGGCTGGAAGTTGATGTACCATTGCTTGCAGCGAAACTTTCCATTGAGGCAGGAGTGTCCGTAACAGGAGCCCTGGATGATGCAACAGCAGCATTCTACGGAGGGGTTTCCGTTTGTGACAACACGAAAATGAAGATCATAAGAAGGGGGAAATTTCCCGATGGCATGACGTTTGTGGTCCTTCCCAGAGGCCCGAGAAAAGATTTTGATCCGGGCATTCTTCAGAGGAACTGGCCGAGTTTCAAGCCTATCACTGGATTGGTAATGATGGGGAGATACCTGGAAGCCATGGCGAAGAATGGCCTCACGGTGTCTCATGTTCTCGGATATGAAACGGATCTGCTGATGCGTGCACTGGAACTGGGCGCTAAAGCGTCGGGTGTGACCGGCAATGGTCCGTCACTCTTTGCGGTCGTGAAAGAGGGCGATGAAGGTCCACTGATTGATTTGTTCTCATCTCTGGGCAACCCAGTCGTTGCGAGGGCAGTGTGAAATGAAGGCCATCATTAAACCGTCAAGGATTTCCGGTCACGTAGATGCCCCTCAATCCAAGAGCATAGCCATCAGGCTCCTTTTTTCTTCGCTCATGGGAAAAATTGAACTGAAGGGGCTCGAGTTTTCGGATGATGTGAGCGCTGCGGCCAGGGTAGTTGAGAAACTTGGAGTTCGCAGAGAGGGAGCCTCATATAACAGTGGAACACGCCCCCGGGACCTGGGAAAACTGGATGTCGGTGGTTCGGGAACAGTGCTGCGTTTTCTGATCCCGGTACTGGCATGTAATGGAATAGGTGCCCATCTGGATGGTGACAGCAGCCTCAGAAGAAGGCCTCTGAACGTACTTACAGAATGGTTGAGGTCCCACGGCGTGGAGGTTAGCGGCAACAGTCTTCCCCTGAAGCTGGAGGGGGAAATAAACACCGGGGAGATCGTAATTTCGGGATCTGAGAGCAGCCAGTACATTAGCGGATTTATTTTTGGCCTCCTTCTTAAGGGTGGAGGCAGGATAAAACTGCTACCCCCGGTGCGATCAGAATCCTACATCAGAATGACGCTCACGCTCCTGAACTCCCTTGGTGCAAATGTACGCTACTCGGGAGACTTAATCAACGTTGAGCCCCTTGAAACGCCACTTCAATACGTTGGCCCAGTGCCTGGCGATTTCCTTCTCTCGTCTTTCTATGCCCTTGGGGCTGCCCTGACAGGTGGAAGAGTTTCCATTGCCAACCTCATTCGACCTGAGTGGAGCGCAGGGGATTCCAGGATTGTAGGCATCATTGAAAGAAGCGGCCCCGAAAGCCTGCTTCTGAACGACACATGGGAAGTTGCAGCAGGAAAGAATATCAAACCGTTTTCGGAAGACGTGCTGGATTCTCCGGACATGGCTGTCCCTCTTGCCGCACTTGCTTCCGGATCCACAGGGGAATCGGGGATATCCGGCATAGAACTGTTGAAGACCAAAGAGAGCAACCGTGTTGAATCAATAACTGAAACGCTCAGAAACTTTGGACACCACGCACATGCCAATGATGTTTTGGCAATGAGTGGCGCCAAATCCCCGCACCCGGGAAAAACCAGGGACTGGGGAGACCACAGGATAGCCATGCTTGGAACATTACTTTCGCTGAAATCAGGAGGAGTGGTGAATGGCGTGGAAACCGTGAACAAGAGCAATCCCCGGTTCTTCGACGATATGATAAAACTTGGAGGCGATGTAAAATTCGAATAATGACAAAACTGGTGGCTTCGATGCCCGTAAGAAACAAGCAGGATCTGGACAGGCTAAGTGAGATAAACTCCGACATGGTTGAACTGAGGCTGGATTACCTCCCTTCTCTGGACATGATAGATCTGGTAAATATTGCAAAGTACCGGGAAAAACTCATACTCACAGTCAGAAACAAGGCTGAAGGAGGAGCAGGATTTCATGAACCGGATGAGAAGATTCACTTTCTCAGGTCTGCCATTGAATCCGGTTTCCTGGTTGACGTTGAGGCCCTCTTTGCGGAAAAATTCCATTTTGACAGTTCAGGCCAGATTGTGTCCAGGCACTTCGTAGACCACGATCCCGGTTACGATGAACTGAGGGAATTCGTTGAAAAATACAGCAAAGATTCCAGGATTGTTAAGGTCGTGATCAGGGAATCACCCGAATCGAGATCCACCCTCATCAGACTGTTAAACGAATACAGCAACCTGGCAGTTATGGAAGTTGATGGGGAATCCTCCTCAAGGTTTCTGTATTCCATGCTGGGCTCGTTGCTTCTTTACTGTCACGCTGGAGAAAAGACCAGTCCTGCACAGATAGAGTGTGAAGAAGCATACAGTATTCTTGAACTGCTGAAACAGAGATAGTAAAGGTACCAGGCAAAGGATTTCATGAGGGCTTGCTTATTACCTCAAACCTGTTTTCATTCCTGAAAAAGGCATAAATTCCCATTGCACCGCCTATGAATTCCAGTGGCCCAATGACAAGGAAGAACAGCGGAATCATTATGAGGGCACTTTTCCAGAATGGTTCCTGTTTTTCTGAAACCTTCATGTTTATGTGCAGCCCGTTCCAGTAGAACCATATCCAGAAACTGAAGGTGAATGCCCACATGACTCCCATTGGAGGGGTGATCAGCTGAAATGCTATGATGTGGAAGTACTGCAGAAGCATGGTTACAAGAATCACGTTCTGAGTGATCATGCTGCTCCAGAAGAGCACAGAGTAGATGAAGATGAGTCTGTATTTCCAGGGAAGCGGCCCATACAGCCCCAGATTAGTGAGGTCCACCAGCCATCTCCTCCTCTGCCTTAGCATGTCCCTTACGGTTGAAGGCGACGCACCATAGGTGAAAGCCGGCAGGAAAGATGACTTTCCAGGGTATTTCTCAGAGAAACGGAGGCCAAAACAACTGTCGTCCGAAATGGGACGGCTGCCATTGTCCCAGCCTATCTCAGCCTCAACGTCCGCCCTTACAAGAAGGTTTTCCCCGTGGAGGCCAACCAGAGGTGTCTTGAGAAGGGCTGTGAAGAAGTAGAACCTTGTGAGATCGTCCGTCGGCCTCATGGAGTCTGCGAATTTGGCTATGAGGGATTTGGAAAGGTGATGCGGGAAGGCAAGAACACCCTGTGCAATGTAGTACTTCTCCCCCTTATACTTGATGTGTTCTGCAATAGCGGCTATAGTGTCGGGGCCCACCGATGCATCGTCATCAAGATGGAACAGCCACACCTGTTTGTTATTCTCTCCCCTTTCAATGTGATATTCAAGGCCGTACTGGAGGGCACGTGATTTGTTTATGGACTTGCTCTTTGTCTTGTAGCCTCTTGGGACAACAACCACATTTACGTTTGTCCTGGATCGGTATTCCTCTTTGATCTCTGAGAGGGCGGTGGAATGTTCTTCAGTCAGGACATCGATTCTCCAGTTATCCAGATTGTTCGGAGCATAATCGAGAATTGAATTGATAACTCTATAGAGTGCACCGAGAACTTCGGTGGACCCTATGGTCGGTATTTCAAAAACTATGAGGTTGGATATTCTCCCCTTGTAGTCTGAAATCCTTAGGCTACCAGATCGCAATGCCCCTATGAAGCTCACAACAACTATTGGCATGCCAAAAGCCCATGAGAGAGTGGCATAAATTGTGAAAATGTTCCAGGTGTTGCTGACATTAACAATTACGAAAAACATCACAGAAAAGAAGACCGCAGCAAGAAGCCAAAGCCCTATTCCAAGCCTTGGTCCCAGTTGTCTCTCCTCAGTAGGTTTGAACATCCCCGGAAGAGAAAAGAAGTAAGACGCATATAATTTTAACCATGTGACTCTTGAATTACGTTAACGGCAAGTCTTAACAAGTGATTCGTGACGATTTCACTTGTTTGTCGTGTACATACCTTCGTGAACACGCCCACCAGATATATTAATATGACATGTCGCAAGTATGGGTCATATTGATATTCAGAGTTATTGACGATCCCGTAAATGGCTGTAATTCGTTTGTTGTCGGCGATGAGTTGTCCGGCAAGGCTGCAGTGGTTGATCCTCTGGAGTATGCCGGCGTTGACAGATATATCATGGAGGCCCAAAACTGGGGCATGAAACTCAATTATGTAATCGAGACCCATATTCACGCGGATCATGCGTCCATAGCACTCGGTTTATCTGAGAAGCTCGGAATTCCAAGGCTTATGGGCAGGAACGAAGATGTGGAATCCGGATATGAGCCGGTTGAAGATGGCCAGATCCTGTCGCTTGGGACTGTTGAGCTTAAGTTTCTCGCTACCCCGGGACACACGCCGGAGAGCATCTCCATAATCGTGACCGATACCCTGAGGTCGAAAACCCCACAGATCCTTCTTCCGGGAGACGCCCTGTTCGTGGGAGATGTAGGCAGGCCGGATCTTGCTGTTGGCGAAAGCGTGAGCATAAAGGATGCTACCCATGATCTCTACAACAGCCTCCAGAAACTCATGGAACTGCCGGACTATGTGGAGCTCTTCCCATCACACTATGGCGCCTCAAAATGCGGAAGCATTTTCATGAGCAAGAGGCAGAGTTCCACCGTTGGATACGAGCGTAATTTCAACAGGTTTCTCCGTGCAAAGGATTTCGAGGAATTCATGTCCCTTCAGAAAGGACTGATCGGACCTCCACCCGAAAATAGTAAAGTTATTAGGGCGAAAAATATCAGCTAGTTCAGAATGAGTATAGACTACAATTCCATATTAGAAAAAGTTCAGAATCAGGAACTAATCGTCATTGACTCCAGAATAAATCACGATTTCCTTGCCGCACACATACCGGGAGCGGTAAATGTTCCCTTTAACTCATACGGGTGGGCACGTAGCATAAAATCCTGGCTCGATGGGCAGGAACTGGACCTGGCACTTGTTGGAGACAGCGAAGACATGACCCAAAAAGCTGCCGGCGAACTGAAAGCTGCCGGCCTCAGCCTGGTGCACGTTATTTCTGATTCCCTCGCCGACTGGAAGAACAGGGGACTTCCCCTTTCATCGGTCACTGAGATTACGCCTGATGATTTGTATACACACATTGACAGATGGACAGTTGTTGACGTGAGGGAACCTTATGAATGGCAGAGTGGCACAATAAAGAACAGCCTCAAGATTCCCATGAACGAGCTTCCTTCAAGGCTCAACGAATTCAACAGGAGTGACAGATACGCGGTCGTCTGTGCCCACGGCAACAGGAGCGAAGTTGCGGCGCTTTTCCTGGCGGACAACGGCCTCCAGGCTTCCACCGTCGTGGGCGGGTTATACAGGTGGCTCAGCGAACAGTTGCCGGTTGAATTTGAGGAATGATAACCTCCTTTCACGAAATAACTAAGTATATTCCTTTCAATCTGCCCCCATGCCCGATGTTTCCAAGCAAGCAGAGAAAGTTCTCTACAAAACCCTTGAAACGGACAAGACAGCACTACTCATTATAGACATGCAGAATGACTTTGTCAGTGACCGCGGTTATCTGGGCCTCAAGGGCCAGAAGCTCGACATGGTCAGGGACACCATCCCTGCACTGAAAACGCTCCTTGAACATTTCAGGACCAGCGGAATGAAAGTGATTTACACCCAGACCGTTCACTACAAGTATACAAACACCGAAAACTGGGTTAGCAGGACGGCCCAGAAGAGCCTGGACCCATCCATATGCAAACCGGATACCTGGGGAGCCGAAATAATCGGGGAGCTTTCTCCGAAAGAAAATGAGCCGGTTGTGGTCAAGCACCGATATGACGCCTTCCTGGACACGGACTTGCAACTGATACTCAGGGCGGCAGGAATTGAGAACCTGGTCATTGTGGGCACCCAGACCAACCTGTGTGTGGACACAACCGCCAGGAGGGCATACATGATGGATTATGCAACCATTCTCGCTGAGGATTGTGTATCAACACCTGAAACTGAATTTCACCAGCCAATGCTGGACAATTTCCGGAAGAATTTCGGTTATGTCATGAAATCCGCTGAAATCATGGAAAAACTCACCGGGAAACCATGAAAGGCAGTGTCAGCAAGCTCTAAACCTGAAGGCCGGAAAAAGGCAGCATATTTATAATTTATTGATTTTTATATTTGATGGGGAGAATTTTCTCAACCAGTCAGGAACTGAAGATCCTTGTGCTTGCGGAAACGGCCGCGTTACTTGCAGGCTTTCTCTGGTCATGCCTATCTGCCGGGATCAGCCCGTCCAATGCTGCTGGAAATGTCATAAGGTCCTCTGTGTCCTCCATTCCCGCCGGCCTCATTATGCTTATCGGAGCAGGAACACTGTCTTTCACCGTCGCGGCCGCCTGGCTGAGAGATAACAGGAAACTGCGCAGGCATGCATGCTTCGCTTCATTGGCTGTTGCTGCAGCCTCTGCCCCGTTTCTCATATACTTCAATTTCTACTAATCGCATACTGCCCTGCTATCCGGAAAACTGTATATCGTATATCCATACGCCGTTCAGGCGGGCATACCGTTCATGCTCTCCCTGTATGCGGCATTTGTGATGGCACTGGCAAGCCTGGGCAGGATAAGAATTGTAGCGAGGAGAACCAGGGCAACAATCAAGATCACCGGTGGCCGGGATAAAGAGAATTGAAATTGCCGTTGAAAGCTATCAGGAATCTCCATGCTTCTTTTGATAAAAATAAAGGGGCGGGGAGATCTTCCCCTTTCGTCCCTACTCGCTCAGAATGTCTATCTTTTTCCTGTTCTTTTCCAGTTCCTGGCCTATCTTGAAGTGTTCCCCGTTGATGACCATGTCTGCATATCTCTGGTATTCGGGTGTCCACTTCTCAAGGTCATATCCATACCAGGGCATCTTGAGCGACAGTTCCGGAAGTCCCATTTCTTTCCATATCTTCTGGGCCTTTTCCATGTATTCCTTCTTTGGAAGTGATGTTGGAGGATAGTCTGTCTTTCTTGTTGCGTCAATGAGGATCGCAGAGGCTTCCCTGTATCCGCTGTTTGCATCGCTCTGTCCTGCGACAAACACGGACGGGTCAAGATGGGCTGTCTTTCCCCTTATGAACTGGATATCCCTGTGGGGTTGCATCCTGAAACTCATGGCCCAGTTCACAGAATCTGGATCGAATGGATCGATGTCATCATCCACCGCAACAAACACCTTTCCAATGTCTGCTGCATACCCTGATGCACAGACTAGTGAACGCATTGCGTCCGTTGGCGCATCCTTCTTGATCTGTATGACACAGTACTGCCAGCTTCCGCTGGATTCATGGAAGGCAACCTTCTTGACGTTTGGAAGACCACAGTCGTTCCTGAGGAACTTAGTGAATGCGCTGCCATACGCAACCTGCCTCAGCTTGCTGCTCTCGCTGGGAGGCATCTGGCTGATTATGGTCTGGAAAATGGGTTTGTCCTTCCTGTGTGTAACGGCAGTAACTGTCATAACGGGGCACCATTGGCTCTCGACATCAGCGGCCACGTATCCCGTGTATTCGCCGAACGGAGTCTGCTGCTCGAAGTCTTCCACAGAGACTTTTCCCTCAATAACGTATTCAGCTGTTGCGGGCACGTAAAGATCAACGGTCTTACATTTGACCACTTCAATAGGCTCTCCCGCAATTCCACCGGCAACGGAAAGTTCATCCATTCCATAAGGGACCTTTGCTGCTGCTGTGTACTGGAGATACGGGGGGCCGCCGATCACAATTGCAGCATCCAGTGTCTTGCCTTTCGTTGCCGCTTTCCTCAGGTGCATGAAGCCATGGCTTCCCCTGTGGACTTCCCAGAGAATTTTCCGCTGGCCGAATACCTGCCCAGAATATGTGCCGGCATTCTGGATTCCGGTTTCAACATCCTTTGTTACAAATGCGGTTGTGGTCCTTACCTGGCAGCTATAACCTGGAATTTCAACGGGAAAGGGAATCTCGTTAAGTCCATGTTTGTCCAGATCCTCACCTGTAATAACAACATCCTGACATTTTCCCTCGGAGACTACCTTTGGGTCGATTGGGTGCTCAATTGCCTTTGTAAAACTTTCCTGAACATCATCAGGATCACATTCCATTCCGGTGGCGTAGATGTCAATTGAGCTTGACAGGATGCCAGTAGTTACACCAGCATCATAATGCTTGCCTGTGGCGTCGTACACGTTGGTGAAAAGAAAACCCTTTCTCTGCTTCTCTGGCAGGCCCTTGAACTGTAGCCTGACAAGCGGCATAAGTTCCGTCTCAAGCTGAATTTTTCTGTCCACAGTTGTGAGCAGATTTCTCTTATCCAGCTCCTTGAGATATTCTCTTAAGTCGTGATAAACCATGAATTACTATCCCAAGCTGTTTAAAAATATTATGAATGCCTTACTTGGCAACATTATAAACTAATTTGCTTCAATATATTGGTATAAATTTCCATCAGCAGTGATTTGCCGAATTTATGAGCCTTTTGTCAATCAACAGATGTATGGTAACTCTGACAATCTCAATGTAGAGTGGAAAAAGTTTCAGACGGAAATGGTGGAGAAATTCCCCCCTTTTTTAAGATTTGCTGAAAAGGTCCCCGTATTTCTCCCTAATTCTTGCATCCGTCTCACCATCGGCTTTTACAACATCCGGGAAGGTATTGTGGATTATTTTATCGAATGGCTTGACCGCAAGTACTACCGCCCTTGAACTTGTATATTCAAGGAGATCCTTTCCTTCTGCGTGTTTTGAGATTGGATCAAGTGGTGTGCCCATTGTATTTTCGATTATGTCTATTCCTGTTGCAGGATCATTTCTGCTGCACATTGCCCAGACAACATCGTTGAGATTGGAAGGGTCTATATCTTCGTCAACAACCACTGTGTATCTTCCTGCCACGGCCCCTGGTCTGCACTGTGAGGCAATGTGCCCTGCCATAACCGCATGCCCGCCAAATTTCTGTTTTAATGAGACAGTGGTGAATGCCCTTGAATAGCCTTCTTCGTGGCACCACACGCCATTGACGCCGGAAATTCCGCTTGCATCCAGTGCATTCCAGATCAAGGCTGCCCTGATGGGACACCTGAAGTATGAATAATCATAAGGCGGCTTTCCTGCGCAGGTGCCTAGAAGTATGGGGTTGTTTCTGTAGTATATGGCCTCCACCCTGATAATCGGGTTGTGCATCTTCCCCCCTGCATAGTATCCCATGAATTCTCCGAGAGGACCTTCTTCGGCCTTCTCCTCCTCGATATATCCCTCAACAACAATTTCGCTGTCTGCAGGTATGGGCAATCCCGTTACAGGCCCTTTGAATACATTTACTGGAGACTGCCTTACTGCACCAAGGAAATTGTATTCAGACACTCCTTCCGGAACTTCATTTGCAGAGAACAGGTTGAGGCCAGGATTTTGCCCGAAGGAGAGCGCAACCGGGCAAGGCTTCCCCTTTTCCAGATATTTCTCGTAGTGCGATCTTCCGTGCCTGGAGGCCTCCATGAGCATGACCAGGCTGTCCTTGCTCTTCACCATGACTCTGTATGTACCAACATTGACCCATCCGCTATCCGGATCCTTTGTAATTATTGCATCTGCTGTCCCGATGTATCTTCCACCATCATGCTTGAACCATTTAGGTACGGGGAACTTGAAGAAATCCACATTTTCTCCCCTGTCAACGTTCTCCATTAATGGAGGGTTGTCAACGTAAACCGGATCGAATTTTGAGGATTCCATGGCCGCATTCTTCAACCTCTCCTTGATAACTGCTGTCAGCTCCATGTTATTCAGGTTGCTGTCAAGTCCTAGAGCAGTTGATACTCTTCTTGAGTCCAGTAATGCTCCGGTAAGGACCCTGAAACCTTTTGGGTATCCCTTAATCTCGTCGAAGAGAAGCGTGTACTTGTTGCTCTTTGAGTTCGTATCTGTAATGGCGCCAATCTCAAGGTCCCAGTCTGCCCCTTTTACATTTCTGAGAAGACCTATCTGATCAATACTTTCTATGAATGCTCTGAGATCTTTAGTTCCTTCCACCATGATAATATGCCCAGAAAATGGATAACAAGTGATATTAAAATCATTTCCCATAACACAAACCGGCTATTTTCAAGGGGAATCGGCAATTGTAGATTACTTTTTGCTATTTTCATCTCCATTTTCGGCATTTTGCCAATTACTTAATTGAAAAAATGGCAAAATTACTTGACTATATCAATTATTTCGATTATCTATTGTCAAAAAAGAATTTATACAAATTTTATGTTCATGACCAATGGGAGATTATTATAAAGACCTTGAAGACTATTTAACCGCCCTTGAAAAGGCAGGTAAACTGTTCAGGATCAACGAGCCGGTAGTGAAGGAGACGGGGATTACTTCTCTTGCCAGGCTCCAGTATCGTGGGCTTCCAGAGAGTGAAAGAAGAGGCTTCCTTTTTGAGAATGTCAAAGACGCCAAGGGAAGAAAATATGACATAAAGGTGGCAACTGGCATTTATGCATCATCTCAGGAGATTTATGCGCTTGGGCTAAAGGCAGAGGACGCCTCAACGGAAGCCATCCACAAGAAGTGGGAAAGTGCACTCATCAATCCTGTGGAGACACAACTGGTTGACAAGGCCCCAGTCCACGACATTGTCATAGAGGGAGACAAGCTGCTCGAAGATGGAAATGGCGTTGAATCCCTCCCGATTCCTGTGGAACTCCCTGGTTTCAGCGGCCAGATAAGAACATCAACACAGGTTATCACAAAATCAGCTAAAACTGGAATACCCAACATGGGAAACTACTCTGCCCACGTCTTCGGAAAGAAGAAGCTCCTGTGGGAAATCAACAGGGGAAATCAGGGAATCATTCACTGGAGAGAGTGGAAAGAGCTGGGGAAGCCCATGCCTGCCGCAGTAATTGTTGGCGGGGCCCCATCTTATTTCTACACCGCTTCAGCAAAGATCCCATACGGTGTTGACGAGTTGACAGTCGCGGGAGGTTTTTCCGGGGAACCTGTAAAAACAGTCAAGGCAAAGACCGTAGATATCGAAGTCCCTGCTGATGCTGATATCGTGATTGAGGGAAACATCTCCACAGAATACATGGAGCCTGGAAACGCATTTGGTGAATACACGGGATATATGGCTACAGATGTCTGGCTCAGGCCTGTTTTCGACATCACTGCAGTCACCATGAGGAAGAAAGCCACTTTTGTACACATCATGAGCCAGTTCCCGCCAAGTGAAAGCAGCAAAGTGAGGGTGATTTCCTCTGACAATGTTTACAAGAAATTCCTGAAATTCGACGCCAAAGTCCCGGGAATAATTGATGTTGCATGGCATGAAATGAGCCAGGCACAATGGTGCGTCATAAAGATCAAGAAGGTCAACAAGTCCCACCCATGGCAGGTACTTAACCTGGCTGCAGGATATGACACGAGATGGGGCAAATTCTTCATTGTTGTGGATGATGATATTGATATCAGGAATCTTGACGCAGTCATCTGGGCTATGAGTTGGAGAGTCCAGCCTGCAAGGGACATGAGAGTAATTCAGGGCAAGATGCCAGGACTTGACCCATCAGCGTACAGCCCCGGTGCATCACACGAAGAGAAGGAGTACCCGGGAGGAGTTGGAGCCTCTGGTGTTCTGATCGATGCGACAATAAAGTATCCGTACCCGCCAACATCACTCCCCAGGAAGGACTATATGGAAAAGGCAAAGGAGACCTGGGAAAGACTCGGCCTTCCAAAGCTGAATCTTGTTGCACCATGGTACGGCTACGAGCTTGGATACTGGCCGGATCAGTTCAGGCAGGACGCCGAGGACATAGTGAAAGGAGAACACTACAAGATTGGTGAAAGACTCGCCAAACTGAGAGAAAAGGTCTAAGAACTTAGACCTTAACTTTTTTAATTTAACACGAATAAACAATTATGTCAACTTCTTTTGGGAACAAGCTTCCTCCTCGAGTTCTCGGCTCCCTGCACCACGACAACACTGAAAGGGAAAACTCAGCTATCTTCCTTCTTACAAGTGATGACAGCGGAGTCCCGCATGTTGCACTTCTCTCCCCGTTCCAGGTGGTCACCACGAGCCCTAAAACATTCATGGTTTCCGTTCACAAGGGCACCAGGAGCCAGAAATTCCTTGAAAAACAGAAGAAAGGCACGCTGATCATCCAGATGCAGCCTGCAGTGGATTATGTAAAGTTCAGGGTAGAAGAGGCGGCTGGATGGTCCAGTGCCAGAGATGAGATCCTCTACAGTGCAACCCCACTTGACGTTCTTGAGGACTATTCTGACAAAGCCCCGTTCATATCGGAGCTCAGGTTTGACTCAAAAGAGATCCTGGAGGATTACACCGCTGGATTCCAGGAGATAAGAAGATACATAAATAGTCACTGATCATCGGGGATTGCGCCTTTATCCACTCCCCATTCTTTTAGCAGATCCGTCTTTATGCCCATCATGTGCAGCACCCTCCCCACGGTCAGATCAACCAGTGTTGTGATATCGTTCATGCCAAAATAGAGGGGGGGCAGGGGCGGCATAATGGTTCCTCCTGCCTCAGTGATCTGAACCATGTTTCTAAGATGAATGAGGTTAAGCGGTGTTTCCCTGGCAAGCAGTATTAGCGGTCTTCTTTCCTTTAGGGTCACCATGGCTGCCCGGGAGACAAGATTCTGTTCAAAGCCAGTGGCAATTGCAGACAGAGTCTTCATGGAGCAGGGGGAAACCACCATACCGGATGTCACAAATGACCCGCTCGCAATCTTGGCGGTGAAGTCATACTCGTCGTATGCAAATGTGCCCAGCTTCTCAATATCACTTGCTTCAAGACCTGTCTCAAGTTCGAGGGTTTTATGTGCACCGCTGGAAATAACCAGGTGTGTCTCAAGATCCTTTAACTTGCTCGTAGCAAGGAGCATTCTGTAACCATATACCGCTCCCGTGGAACCGGTAATGGCGATAACTATTCTCTTTACCATAGATTCACTCTTTCTGCTGCAGGTTTAAATGCATCCATTCAGCGTATTTTTAAGTATTTGTTGGAAAAAAAGAAATTAAGGGGATGTTCAGGCAATTGCTATGGGCCTGAACGGGGAACCGGTTGCTCCCTTGAACTTCAAGGGCATCCCTATGAAAAGGAACTCGTAAACCTTGTCCTTTGAAAGCTCCTCAAGGAATATATTCTCAATTATGTAGATCCCCCTCTGTGCGAGCAGGTACAGATGCCCGGGCAACTGTGAGTTGTTCTCGGGGTCTTTCCTTCCTGGAACGTCCCAGGCAAGGTTGTCCGCACCTACTGCAAAGCACTTGTCTTCCAGGTATCTGCTTACTTCCTTGGAGACGCCGGCAGCCTTCATGTATTTGCCCTCATCTTTCCAGTATTTACCATAGCCTGTCCTGACGAGTACAACATCATCCTTGCCGAAGGTTACTCCCTCCTTTTCCACAGCCTTCTTGAACTCTTCCAGTGTTATTTCGTGCTCTTCCGGCAGTGGGTCGCTTGTGTGTGCCGCCACGTCTACGAGTACTCCCTTCCTCAGGAAAATAGGGAGCTCGGATGCATCCAGTTTTGTGAAGCCCCATGGAGTTTCCACAGCCGGGCTCACTTTCGTGCCATCCTGAAGCTTGAGCTGATCGGCCTGGTGGCAGATGGCGTCTATGTGGGTTCCAGACTGATCTGTCATGATTATGAGGCCGGAAGAGCTTGTTCTGGGTCCGTTTGTTTCCGGAAGATAGTAGTTTTCGTGGTGCCTGTAAAGGAAGTAGTTCAGTCCGGGCTGAACGGGATCAAATGCAGGCATTCCCGGATATCTCACGTGTTCAAGATCATATACTTTTGCGCCTGAACTGAGCGCCTTTATTATCTCAGAGTTTACCATATTATCACCAACACCTTATGCCTTAGTAACGTTTGTGAGCTGTGATTTTGATTTGATTTCTATTGCCATGTAGTCAGAGTCGGGTTCAGCCGATGCGTTGTGTCCAACTCCCCTTGGAATATAGAGCAGTTCGCCTTCCTTGAGATCGTATTCTCCCTGTTCTGTTTTCCATGTGGCCTTTCCCTTGACGCATATTATGACCTCATCAAAATCCATGTTCCTGTGCCAGAATGGCATGACAGACCTTCTTCTTGAAACTTCAATGCTGATTCCGTCACCGGCCAGCATCTTCATGGGTGCAAGGTCCGGTTTCTCCATATTGGGCGGTATTAGGCTTCCGTACTTTATTACCTCTGATTTCTGGTCCACATTGTAGACTTCAGCCTCCTTGTCTCTTGAAAATACAATACTTACACCTTTTGAGGTGACCTTCTCTTTGATTGTTTCTGACATATCTACCTCTCGGTTTTCTCAATGGGATATGTGTAATAAAAACTTTCGAAATGCCTGTGTTTTCTCAAAAGACCAAACATTATCTGAAAATATTGACTACTTTCGTATGATTGACGGACTCATTGTAAAAAAGACAGCATATGTCCATCATGCCATGTAAAATGAGATGGCGATGGGCATATTCAGAACATCGTGTCTATCTTAGCTGGCAAACCACATCCACAAGAGCGGGTTTATTCTCCCTGGTAACATATTCAACCGCCTGTTCCAGTATTTTGTCCAGATCCTGCGGGTTCTCAATGGGACCAAAACCCTTGACTCCGTATGATTCTGCCATTTTCGAATAATCAATAGCAGGTTCCAGAATGTCTCCTCCAACGGAGAACGCTTTTGCTTCATCCCGATTCCTGGATTTTGCTACCAGTTTGTTATGTTCTGCATCATTATAATAGGCCCTGTTGTTGAACATGACAACCAGCAGCGGGATTTCATAATGCGCTGCTGACCACAAGGCAACTGGAGAAAACAGGAAATCCCCATCAGGCTGGATATCTACCACCAGCTTGCCTTTTCCCTTGTTGGCAAGAGCTACACCCAGTGCTATTGGAAGAATGGTTCCCAGCCCACCGCCTGTGCTTCTCCCGAAGTAACTGTCTGGCTTCTCAAAAGACCATGTGTGGTGGCACCATCCATACAGTTCACTTCCTACTAGAACCCAGTCGTGTTTCCTGACCTGTTCCCAGAGACTGGAGGCAAGCCTTGAAAGCGAAACGGGTGATTCGTTCCACTCTTGAAGTGCCCTGTTTTTCCATGACTCCATGGCCTCATGGTGAATTTTCTCAAGCACGGGTGCCCTGTTTTCAATGCTGGATCTGAATTCTGGATTCCCGTCCAGTTTAATCCTGATTTTCTTATGAAGTTCCGTGATGAAGGCATAGGTGTCTGCAGAGTATGAGATGTATGAGGGCACCATCCTCTGGAAATCAGCAGACCATGATTTCAGCCAGAGGTCTTCCAGGCCTATTCTGACAACAGTGGCATCAGCTCTCAAAAGAGATTTTGACAGCCTGGTGGTCTTGTCGGTCTTGCTGATTGCTTTCTCCAGACCGGGGCAGTCCAGGGCGATAACAAGATCTGCCTTTTCGAGGGCATTGGTTCCGCTAAGATCGAAGGGGTGCATGTTAGGGAAGTTCGTAACATCGCGTCCATGTGTTATCACGGGGATAGATGCCAGTTCCGAGAGCTTTACAAGTGCTTCAACGCTCTTGGGGTTTCTCCCTGTCCTCTCAACTATTATAACCGGAAATGCCGCCTTTGAAACAAGCTCAGCCAACTCGTCTGTAACCTCTGCAGGCAGGACACCAATTTTTCCCATTTTCATATTGCCCGGATCGGGGATGGGAACCGGGGTGGTAATCCTCTCATCCAGGTAGCCGGCGTCAAGACAGACGTAAGATGCGCCCTGAGGTTCTGCTGTTGTTGTCTTGTATGCCCTTACAATTGATTCGGGTATGTCACTTGCTGCAAAAACAAAATCGTCCCATTTGACATAGTCTCTGATGCTTGTGTTTGGTATGCTTGCAGTATGCACCCAGTCAATCCAGGGTCGTCGCTTCCCGGTCTCCATTGGCCCGGTTGCGCCAATTAGAAGTAATGGAATCCTGTCACACCATGCATTGTAGATTGCCATTGCTGCATGCTGCAATCCGACAAGATCATGTATGAGTACTGCCATTGGTTTGTGAGCTGCTCGCGCATAGCCATCCGCTATTCCCACAGCAACTTCTTCATGTCCTGCATGGATTGGAAAAGGAGAATCCGAATAATTTACAAGGGACTCCCAGACTCCCCTGAACGTTGCGCCAATATTGGCGGAAATATAATCAATATCCAGTTTCTGTAAGGTTTCAACAACGAGATCCGAGTAATATATGGGGTTTCCTTCCTTTTTTAGATCAGCCATCACCTTGAATCGTTGCAATATAGCATAATTTTTCCTCTCCACGGCAGAACTGAGAGAAGTTGGATTGTTAGAAAAAATGGATGTCTTCAGTTCATTGTGGGTAGACTGAGACCTCCTGCCACCAGATAGATAATCGTATCCCTGTATTCATGAGCCTTGAAACCATAGGACCGCTTGAACGCTGTCCTGATCTTGTTGTTCAATCCCTCAACTACAGCGGAATTTATTCCAGATTTTATGGCTTCCATGATTCCATCAAGGTGCCTCTTTATGGTCTTCCCGAGCTTGATGATCTCCGGCATTCTTGACCTGGATGCCCATGAGATCCACTTCAAGAGATAATTCTCCGCCATTTCCTTATTCACGGACCATAATCTCTGCAATGCAAGCTTGAAATGATATGCATGGGATACCTGCAGATCAAGCTTCCTGATGGATGAAAGACGGTCTTTCTCCCTTTCTGTCAGATCAGAGGAATTCTTCAGCCAGTCATACCTTGTGTGTTTGAGGATCTCATTCTCTCTGGCCTCTTTCCTTCTAATCCGATCAAGTGCATCGTTCATCATTTTGATAACATGAAAGTGATCAAAAACGATTGATGAATCGGGGAAATACTCCTTTGCGCCGGATATGTACGATGGAGACATATCCATGGTGATGTGATCAATGTTTTTCACGTCAATGAAAGGATTCTTCTGCATGAATCTCATGAAAACATCGGATTCCCTGCCCTCTTCTATGTGTATGACCCTGCTGTTCTTTGTGTCGTAAAACAGCGTGACATACACATGATGCTTCTCCACGGAGAATTCGTCTATTCCAAGGACCGTGATGCCTGAGACATCCTGTTCCTTTTTGGCCTCATTTACGTAGTACTTGAGGATTCTCCACACAGAATCCTCGTGTATCTGAACTATCCTTGCAACAGAAGATACAGGCATTTCCTGTCCAAGCATCATGACCATCGCCTCGAAGGATAACGTGAAGCCTGATCCCTTCCTGGCCCATGGAACATTCACTGTCTTTATTCCGTGTTCTGGGCACTTTATCCTTGGCTCCCTTGCATGTATGTAGGCCCTGTACTGGAAGAAATTGAGGTGTCTCCACTCCCTCTGTATGGTGTCATGAACAGGACACTCGGAAGAGCATTCAGGGCACAGGAACCTTGAACCTGAGCGGAAATCTATGTGGATGTCGATCCTTCCCTCCGGTTGATCAAAATCGATCGAAACAACGTGCCATGGCGGGTCTGAAAGGTTAAGAGCCATCTGGAAAAGCTTCTTCTCGTCCATGTGAGATGAAATGAGAGAACTGATTTAAATTACCCACTACGAACTGAAGAGAACCGTTTGAGTTTAATAGGGAAATTTCCCGGGTGAATTCACCGGTAGACAGGGAGTTGTGGATAATGACCCCCCCAACAGTCAATGCTTATTTCTCTCCAACAGAAAATGAGATTGTGTTCCCTGCCGGAATTCTCCAGCCCCCGTTCTTTGATCCCGACCTGGACGACGCAGTCAATTACGGTTCAATCGGTGGCACCATAGCCCATGAGATAACGCATGGCTTTGACGATGAAGGAAGGAAATACGATTCTGACGGTAATTTGCAGGACTGGTGGTCGGAGGTGGATTCCAGGGAGTTCATGTCGAAAACAGGAAAGGTGGTCGAGCTCTACAATTCCATGCAGGCGTTGCCAGGGTTGCCTGTGAATGGAGGCCTTACACTGGGGGAAAACCTGGCAGACCTCGGTGGGGTAAACATAGCCTACGAGGCTCTTGAAAGGCACCTCAAGAGAAATCCTGAATTGCGAAAGTCCATTGATGGATTCACGCCTGAACAGAGATTCTTTCTGGGATGGAGCCAGAGCTGGAGATCCAGCATAAGGAATGAGGCCCTTAAGTGGCAGATATCGAACGACCCTCACGCTCCTGATAATTTCAGGGGAGACATACCTGCAAGGGTTCACCCTGAGTTTGAGAAACATTTCAGAGGTCTTTCCAGGAAAAGAGACACCGGCATGGAGCCTATCAGGATATGGTGAACGAAAACCAGTGGGAATTGTATTTAAAACCATGGAATAACCGGCTTCTGAATTAATACAGAAAGAATTGGGGAGTGCAGGTGCCGGGATTCGGACCCGGGTTGAAAGCTTGGAAGGCTCTCGTGCTAGACCAGACTACACTACACCTGCTTTTCTTACCCTTTATTGCATGGGTATTAATTTATTTTCTATGCCCGGGCTGAACTATCCATAAGTTATGGTGAAAGTCAAAGGTTGGGTAGTCTGCCTCACAGAAGAATTCCACCCGATAAGGATATCATAAGTATGGCCGGTTGCAGTCGAAAGTGTAGACGGCGTAGTGAAATTCAGATAATTATTGCTAAATAAATATTGAATCGGCGTTTGAGTGGTGGAACTTGACTGCTGATAATTCAACGATGTTATGTTGAAATCATACTTGTATGTAAGGTAGATGCTAAAATGGGAAGTTCCCGGTGTCAGTTGATACGTATCGCTGGAGCTCAGGGTAAGAGGGACATACTGTGATGAACTCGGGGGCTGGGCCGAAATGGTCTGTATCTGGGGAGATGAGACCACGTGCAGCGGAGGATTCAGGAATATGATCCAGAAAAGGAGCCATGTGAGTACATAGGTACCATAATTGATCACCCTGTGGGACGTTCTGTCTGAGATTCCGATTCCAAGAGTCTTGAGAATGCGGGTTAGCAGGATAAGGATAGCAAGCATCAGCAATATTGCAAGATATGTATATCCCAGAAGCTGCAGGTAACCTGCGAAAATTCCTGAAAGGGCGCCTATGACAAAAATAACTAGAATGCCTTTTGCCCTCTCCCTTTCTATCAGAAGGTATTCCTTCTCGTCAAATTCTGGTTCTTCAAACAATGGGTTCTCTTTCGGTTTCGCCATGGCTTCAGGGCTTCATAGCCTTTCAATTAATGAATTTAACGACGAAAGAGGATCTTTGGATAGCACTATTCCGGAAGCGACCAGGACGCCTTCTGCACCCAGCTCAACAGATTTTGCCAGATCTCCGCCATTCTTGACACCGGCCCCAACCAGGACAGGCACATTGTCTGGGGAACACTTCTTCACAACCTCGCCTATTATTTCCGGCTTTGCTGAAGTTACTGACACATCCCCTCCTATGAGCTCGGGGGGTTCATAAGCAATGAACTCGGGTTTAAGCTTTGAATACACTTCCGCTTCCAACTGGTTCTCGGCACAGACGACAACGGGGAAGTCGTACCTGTGTGCCATATCCAGTGTTGAAACTATGGCTTTTTCATCAACACGCCTCTCCGAGTGGTTCAGCAGGGTGCCGCTAATCTCCATGTCGAGAAGTGATTCAACGGAAATCTGGGCAGTTTTGGCACCATATTCAACGGGATCTACATGCTGGCTGTAGAAATTTAGCTCAGGGAAATTCCTGGCTATCCTGAGATCAATGGGGTTCAATGCAAAAATGACCTTGACATCCTTCCGCTGTTCCATGCCGATAAATGAACTGAGAAACCTTTCACACATTGGACCGGAAGATACTTTGTAATGCTTGAGATTAATAATGACTGTAGTTTTCACGGTATCTGGCTGGAATCATCAAAGAACTTAAATTTATTTTCAGGGGCAGAGCTAAGACATTATTTTGAATTTCACAATAATTCTCCCTGCATGAGCAAAATAAAGATTTTGGGCTTCGGTGGAAGTTTAAGGAAAGGCTCTTACAACTGGGCACTGCTTGAAAACGCCAGGGATCTCATGCCGGAAAACTCTGAATTAGAGTTGTTTGATATTTCTGGGATTCCTCTCTACAATCAGGATAACGAAAACGACCTCCCTGAGCCTGTTGCCATATTCAAGAAAGCGATCAGAAACTCAGACGGAATCCTGATAGCTTCCCCGGAATACAATTTCTCAATTCCCGGTTATCTCAAGAATGCACTGGACTACGCAAGCAGGCCGCCAATCGACAATCCTTTTCCCGGAAAGCCCGTGGCCATAATGAGCGCTTCGGGAAGCATGCTCGGTGGATCCCGTGGGCAATACCATCTCAGGCAGGTTCTGGGTTATCTTGACATGAGGGAGATACACAAGCCTGAGGTATTTGTGGGACAGGCGCAGACCAAGTTCGATGCTTCCATGAAACTAACTGACGAAAATGCAAGGGGGTTTCTCTCCCAGTTACTCCGGAAACTCGTTGAGGAGGCTTCAAGACTTAATGTAAACTGAACGGAAAAAGTGGTGTTCCGGAAATTGGATCAGGGATCTGCCGACCGAAGCAGTGGCCCGGCATCTCTTGGCTTGCATGCACTTGTGCCGAACTTGCAGCATGAGGCATAAGTGGCTAGAGCATATGATATCGTTCGATGGCCGCAGCCGGAAGTGCAACAGATCAGGTTTCCGGGTTAGGCGATATGGTTATTACCACTTTCCAATTTTATTAATGCCTTGAAAGCAAAGAGAATTGCCGCCATCGCAATCACGGTGCTGATTATTGCCAGTGTCGCCTCTGTCTTTCTTTACTCAAGTGCCTGGCCACCTGTCTACACTGTTGAATCAGAAAGCATGGAGCATTCCTACAACTGGACGGCAGGTACCATAAACGTGGGTGACATTGTTTTTGTCAAGGACATACACGATAACCCGGCGAACGTGGTAACATTCGTGACCGGCAAGGGCTCAGGGTACTCCACATATGGTGAGTACGGAAATGTCATTCTCTACAATGCCCCAAATGGCGAGGTGATCATACACAGGGCAATGTTCTACCTCTCATGGTCCAATGGAAACCCGGTTGTTTCCGGCCATAACGGACAGAACTGGATCAAGGTCACGGACAAATATGTGGTCATTGACAATGCAAGCTACACCCACAGAAACCTCATTGTATACCTCGATAACCTGGTTAATAAATCCGGGTTTGTGACAGTTGGAGATTATAACCTGGCTCACAGCCCGCTTTACAATTCGAGTGAAAATGCCTATGCCGCTGCAGACCAGAACGTTTTCGGATACAATCCTGCAGCACCATCCAGTGTAATGGGTGTGGCTTTCGGGCAGATCCCATGGTTTGGGCTCATCAAGCTCAACATAATGCGATTTTCAGGAGAATGGTCCCAGTATAACCAGGTGCCCAACAACGCGTACCTGTTCCTTGCACTATCCATACTGGCAATTCTGGTGGCAGTATTCTTCCCTTACGACAAGGTGCTCAAGAGGAAAAAACAGGAGAAGGGATGAATTGAAGCTTTTCAATAATGGGAAGAGTTTATATTCCGTGACAAAAATATGTCAGTGATGAATTATGGCGTTTGATTTCACACCTGTGCTTCGCATACTCCCGCAGTTCATAATTGCAGGCATAGTTGCAATAGTGTTCTATTCAGAGTTCAAGGAACCCCTTCTTCATGGTTGGGGAAGGCCCCGTTTCATTCTCGTGCGCGGGGGGGTCTTTTCAGGATCTGCCGCCACCTCATCGGGAGTTGACGAATCCCATACACCAAACAGCTCATTTTACAGGGAAAATAGAAAGTCGTTCATTTCCGTTCTTGGAAGTGCTCACATGGTTCTTCTCACCGTTAATCTCTGGATCATAATGGCAATCGCTATTCTGCCTGAAGAAAGCATCACAAAGATATTTCCTAGCATAACCGGCAACGCCGATATCTTGATTTACGGCTTCCTCGCAGCACTTTTCCTTGCAACAGTGGTGGCCACTGTCGTTTCCAGGATCAACGGGACAAAGCTGAACCTCCTCATACTGCTTGCAATTGGTGGTGTTGGGGCATACCTGTCATTTTACCTGCCATTCATGCAGTGGGTTGGTGATTACCAGGTAATACTCAGGGCGGTTATGATGTATTGTGTTGTTGCTGCTAGTGTGTTCGGGATATATGTGATGTCTTCACTGGTCAGGAAAGAACAGGCATTGAGGGTCGCTGTCATAGGCTCATATTTGTCATACGTGTACACTGCGGCCATCCTTACCATCAACCTGCTGCAAAATGCACTATAGAATGGCGATCCAGGTCCATACGAGGATCGCATTCATCATCCCACCACTCTATTTATCTCAAAGTGAAAATATCCGGAGAATGTCTTTTTTCAGGGTTCTATTTCTCTGAACAATTTCTCCTTATTTCTTTTTCTACCCTTCTAATATAATTTCTTGCCCTCTTTTTATTGGGAATAACCCCAAACAAAAGGAGGTAAAAAATGAACCGAAAAATGACCCTGTTGCTCCTTGCAGCAGTTACGGCAATCCTTCCCGCGGTTGCAGTGGCTGATGTAATGATAACAGGGAATGTAGCAATAGTAGGTACCCAGAATACCCCCATTTTCGAATTGCAGCCTGGACCTAACTATCCGGCAGCAACCGCAATTGGAGCGATCTACTGGAACCCAATGTTACCCGCTAGTGTAGAACAGCCAGTAAACGGACCACTTCCGATGGCAACATTCGATCTTGAAGGCATAGCAAACCAGACCACAGCACTTGCCAACGTTCTCGATCTGAACGTGACAATCAACGAGGGAGTAGCCGGAACACTCTACGTTAACTTCACAGGTGACTTCCCGGTTGCAGCACTAGTCTGGATCTCAGCCAGCTCGATGACAGTTCAGCAGGTTATGTCCGGTGTTGGTGGCCAGTCTATCAACTCAGCGACATTCACCTTCAGTGGACCTTTCCCTGGTGGAACAACAACATACTACATCAGCTTCCTGCTTCCTGCAAGTGCTAGCTACGCTGGGTCAACCGGAACAATCACTGGAACGTTCATAGCATCGTAAAGTGAGGACAAAAACATAACTCGATCTTTAAGGTGATAATATGAACAAGAAAGTGACTCTGTTACTGATTGCAGCGGTTACGGCAATCCTTCCCGCGGTTGCCGTAGCTGATGTGCTGGTGACAGGGCAGATCACGCTGGAAAGCTTCCACCACCACACGGCTTTCGAGTTCCAGCCTGGTCCAAACTATCTAGCCGCAAACTCCACAGACTCACTCGGCTGGATACCAGCGCAGGGCCAGACAATGGGACAGATAGACCTTGAGGGAAGCTACTACGTACAGACAGAAATGATCAACGTACTTGACCTCAACTTCACAGTAAGCAATCCAGCGGCTCCAGCATCATTCATGGGACTATACCTGAATGTGTCTTCGTCTACATTCATGCCTGGGACAATAATGGTGATCTCAGACTACCAGATAACATTCTCTAGCCTTGAGTCAACACCTGTGACACACTACTCACCTGGCGATCCCTCCATATCGCTGACAGTGGGATCCCCGCACACGAATATTGTGGCACTGGACCTCAGTGAGAACCCGCACCTGCTAATCACGTCATTCGCCCCAGCCCAGACACTGTATATCAGTTTCATGCTTCCACCGGGATACTATGCCGGTAGCAGCGCGATGCTGACCGGACAGTTCGTGGCAACGGCCTGAGGAGTGTAAGGAAGTGAGAAATATGAACAAAAAGATGACTTTCCTGATAATCGCTCTAGTCTCCACAATTCTGCCAGCAGTTGCGGTGGCTGACGTGATGATAACAGGGAATGTAGGCATAAACGGTACGTCCAACACAGCTGTTTTCTACCTGACACCAGGACCAAACTACCAGACAGCAGATGGATCCATAGCCTGGAACCACTACTCTGCCGGACAATACATGGGAGACCTGAAGTTTGCTGAGGTAAGCAACCAGACAACCTTCATCATAAACGTGATGGAGATCGTGTTCAACCCGAGCACGCCGTCCGGAATGTTCTACCTTAACTCAACCATAAGCTCAGCATTCACGCCCGGTTCAGTGATGTACCTTTCACTGTCCCCGATGAGCTTCAGTGACTTCTCCTATTCAGGGCTGCCAGGAGCTGTACCTGCAATAACCAACCCAGCCGTGACAGCATTCCCGCTGGACAGTGCACAGTCGTACTCAACCCCGGTTGACGGAAGCACAATCATCTACATTGGCTTCTTCACGCCAGGATACAACGGCAACATACTGACTGGTGAGATCTTCCTGACCGGTACCTACGTCTCTGGATAAATATTTTAAATTCCCAAATTTCTTTTTTTTATAATTTTTGAACCTGTCATGTTTTTCAGTCTTTGGCAATACAGTCATGAGAGCACACGGCATTGTTTCTGGATGCCCTAATTTCAGGTACAAGTGCTATGGATAACTTCTTCTTAACCTTTCATTACTTCTCTTTCCATTATTATATTGTGGCTACTGGAGACCGCATGCATGGTACATATCAACCTTAGCTCCAGTAAAACGGAGGATTAAAATGTCGGCCGAGAAAAAAACTACTGTTAAAGGATTGCTTATAGTTGGGCTTGCAGTCATTTTTTCCATCATGGTAGTCACACCGCAGGCCTCTGGAGACATACTCGGGCAGGGCGTCATTAAGATGACGCAGACCGTTACTTCCCCGCCAATAATTGTACCGCCGTGTAATGTTACCTACAAAGGTGCCACTTTTGAATGGAATTACACCATGGTTAACGACACCATGACGGGCACACTGAGAGTCCACGTGAATTTCAATGTGACATCGAACACCGAGTTCTGGAACGTGCTTGAACTGCTGAACCCCGGCAACATAAGCGGCAACTTCACTGTGAAGATAACCCAGTGGGCCAAGATGGGCAGCCAGGTGCTTTTCAATGACACCTACACACAGAATCTCTCCGTATACATCAGCCACACCTGGCAGACCAGTTCCAACCCTGGAACACGGCTTTATAACAACACCGAGGCAGGTCCCTTCATGCTCTATCCATCCAACCAGGTCTCCTACTATATTGGTGTGATATACACAGTGCCCACCTATCCGCCTGGCACCAGTGACTATAATTCGTTTGGGGAATACGTAGATTTCTACTTCAATTTCACTATGTAATCCCCTCAAAAATTTAGGTAACAGAGAAATCTGTTTCCACATGATATCTTTTGAAGACCCGTTCTCAAATCCTTATGCAATCCCATGCAGGGTTTCGTCCGGAACGTATGCAATCTCAATCCCGGCTGCCAGAAACGCATGATTGATCGCATCCCTCTTATCCTGAAGGTACTGCATGATCTCC
>OFHI01000033.1_pt1 | contig 35378 bp, 37 predicted proteins | sample 1522021 | NCBI WGS metagenome assembly OFHI01 (sample SAMEA2464839, study PRJEB22497) | soil metagenome | biome: Grassland; feature: Farmland; material: Clay | place: Australia | collected 2013-02-01 | depth 1.4 m | reverse complement strand
TCAGGCGCAATAAACGCATTTGTGGAAGATTACAACAAGCATCCGAAACCGTTCAAATGGAGAAAGAGGGAGGTGAAGGGATCACAGATAAAAGATACTATCGTGAACTTACGCAATTAAGCACTAGTACCCCATCCTTATTTTGAGTAACTTGAGTAACCTCAGTAACTAAATTACCATTTTCTTCTGTTTTATGGCTTGTTTCTGATGGGTTACTCAAAAGGTTACTGAGGTTACTCAAAAGGTTACTGAGGTTACTCAAAGAGTCACTGTTATTTTCAGTAACCTCATCTTGTGGGTTACTCAAGTTACTGAAGTTACTCAGGTTACTTGGGTTACTGAGGTTACTCACATCTTGAGAATTTGCATGAAGATAACGTTCTTTAGCGGCTCTGACCCTCGATTGATCCGATTCAAAATAGGTCAGATTTCCCTTTCCTCTTTTGAAATTAGCACCGAGGCCCATTTTCAGGATCTTGTCCTTGATCACTTTTCCGTATGCCTTCTTGTTGAGCCTTTCCACATCCTTGCCTTCCAGAGTTGCAATTTTCATGGAAAGCTCAAGAAGCTGCACCTTCACGACAGCCTTGTTTCTGCTGTCAGGAAGGACATTCTGTAACTCCTTGTCTACAAGTTCCTCAAGTGAGTCGATAACGGAATAATCAAAGGAATCAACCTGTAATTCCTCTTCTTTCTCCCTCTGCTGTTCAAGGAATTCCCACAGTTCATCGATGACCTTCTTTCCCTCACTGGAATTATATCTTTCAAGAAAACGGGCGATAACAAGCAATGGCTTGGCCTTATCCCATTCCCTACCAATAAGGCCAAGTCTGTTTTCAATTTCTGAATTTTCCGCAATATCTCTTATTTCGTTCCAGTGGTTCATCGCCAGCAGATACAGAGAATCTCTGAGTTTCTGCCATTTCTTGTCTGTAGATCTTACGGACCTTGACGATTTCTTTCTGTCAAGGGTCTTTACCAGGAGAATCTCAAAACTTCGGTCCCTCAAAGTTTCAGTAACCTCACTGATTCCGCCGATAATTTTGGGGCTGTATGTCGAGAAATTTACTCGAACTCTTCTGTTGCCTATGGTTTCGATTCTTGGCACTTTCCCTTGGGCCTGGAATCCTGAATTTACGATCTGGCTTAACGCTTCTTTTGTTTCACCGCCTGCTGATTTGGTTCCGTATGTTTCTGCTTCATCAATAAGCATCGTTCCTCTAGTATCCTGAATTGTACGGAACATGCTGGCGGGTGAGAACTGAACGGCGTTTAAGGCATTAAAATCAGTATTCTCGTGAATGGCAATTTCTTTCGACTTTGCAGCTCCCTTTGTTCCGGTGAATCTCAGATATGGAATTGTCGAGAAGATTGGAAAGACATAAGTCAGAATGGAATACAGGGCATTTACTGTAGAAGCTCCGGTGTTATCTCCAAAGTCCATGTAAAAATCATGAACGTTTCTGAGATCCTGAAACACTTCGAACGGATCCACACTGATAGATTGACTGATGAATGATTCAATCGATTTCATGGACCATCTCTGATCAAGAACCATTTCAGGGATTCTTGGTATAAGGTTTAGTTTGGTGAACTCGCTTTCAGAACATTCAATTATCTCTCTGGAACTTGTAACAACAAAATTATCCACCACCATCTTATGCCCTAAAATATTGCCCTTGCGGTCTATTATAGGTACTTCGGTCGGGAATGGAACTATAATATGCAATTTGTCATTGGCCACGTCAAGAGCAGGATTGATCTGCTTGTAGTCCTGGAAGAAAATCTTTCTGCCGGATTCGATTTGAAAAGCTTTCTTATTGAGTCTGAACTTAGGGTCAATTTCTTCCAATAAAGTCTCAAGTTCAACTATTAGGCCCTTATTCCCATTGGAATTATCCTGTTCTTCCCATATCCTTTCCCTGATTGATTCTGTCAACTGTTTCTTTTCTTGTTTCGAAAACGAATTGAGGTTTTCCTGTATGCGATGGAAATGCTTGTAAGGGTCTTTAAGTAAATCAGAAAATTTTATGTTTCCTCTATCATTATTTTTCTTGGTAATTTTGTCTGGCGGCATTATTACCCTCTTCTCACTTTTTATGATATCGATTTACTTTTCCGCCGGTAATTAGCTTTGCATTTTCCGGATCAAATAGTAGATCTTGTCCGGTAATCTCTTTCCAGATCCTGAAAAGTCTTGGAATCTGTTCCTTTTTTTCCTTAGTAACAACTGTTCTTGTCAAAGGCGTTCCTCTATTTCATCAAGGAGTCTGTTGAGCAAGGAATCTGATGTCTCGCCCTTTGTACCATGCGAGTAGAATCTTCTCTTTGTCTCCTTTTTAATCCAGATAGTGCCGTAGTCAGAATGGGCACTATTATTATCATTCATGTCTATCATTATGATAGTTATAGATAACTGTTATTTAAATCCATTTATAACATCTATTATAATGATACATAAATTATATCTAAATACATAACATATATCACTGTTATGAGAAATATAAAAAAGCTGGAGAGACAAGTTGGGATTCTCAATTTATTGCTAACTTTGCTTGAGAATGGAGAACTTGCTTCCAGTGAATTATCCTTCAAGTCAGGTGTTTATTGGAGACCTATGTTGAAGTCTCTGGAGAAGCTGAAAGAAATGCACCTTATCAACACAAGAATAGACAAGTCAACATATCCTCATAAGAATCTCATTAGTTTGTCAGATAAGGGAAATAGAGTTGCTCAATTCCTTCAAAGCATTGATTCAGAGTTGGGTGAGGATTGATTTCTCAATAATGGGTTTGATTATTATTAAATTTTAAGAATGTTCCAGAAAACCAGTAAAGCATTAGCCCTGAGAGAAATATGCTCCGGCCGGGATTTGAACCCGGGTCGGGGGATTGAGAGTCCCTAATGCTTGACCGTGCTACACCACCGGAGCTTACCAACCGCAATAATGTTAGTGGATTTATTTCTTTTGATTATGATGCTTCAAAAATCATATTGGCCAGAAGAGCTTTGCGAGTTCCACAACCACTGCCATGGCGACTCCAATATACATAATCAGTTTTGGATCGAGTGCAGGGCCGGTTATCTCCTCTTCTTCAAAATACCTTATAAGACCTGCGCCTGATTGAAATCCTTCCCCTTTCTTCTCTGCCATAGCGAGCATCTATCAAATCTTTTAATTTAATTGTTTCGCTCGGTTGTGGAGTTGAAAAGGATTTATACCGTGTATTAATTATTTGACAGATGAAATTAAAGATTACCGGAAGCAAAGGATGGCTTCTTGTGATAGCATTCATAGTTATCATACTTGCATCGATTACGTTATACTCGGGAATGCTGCCACCAGCTTCCGTTGTTGAGTCCGGTAGCATGCAGCATTCGGATTACTGGACTCCGGGAGTGATAAACACTGGAGATATTGTTCTTGTCAAAAAGGCCACAAATCCCTTAAACCAGGTCACAACCTACGTGCAGGGGCGTACAAGCGGCTATTCCACATACGGTGAATACGGCAATGTAATCCTCTACAAGGCCCCGACAGGCGATGTCATCATTCACCGCGCAATCTTCTATCTTTACTGGAATCATTCGCAGCCTGAGGTTCTCGGTTACACAAACCAGTCCTGGATTCATATTACAAGCAAGTACATCGAAATAACTGATGTGGGATATTCACACAGGAACCTCGTGGTTTATGTCAGCCAGTTTGCAGGTGAAAACGGATTCATAACCGTCGGTGATCACAATCTCGCCACCGCAACAACAAAATCGTCGTCCCTCAATGCGTACATAGCAGCGGACCAGAATATTTTCGGCTTCCCGCCAGTCAACACGTCTAAAGTTGTGGGAGTGGCATACGGCCAGATCCCGTGGATAGGACTGATAAAACTCAACATAATGCGGGCATTTGGCGAGTGGAACTACAACAATGAGGTGCCGAAGAACAGCTACCTGTATCTTGGACTGACAATTGCAGCAGTAGTTGCGATAGGTGCAAGCCCTTACATCATACCGGGAAAAAAGAAGAAGAAATAATCTTCAGAATCCTGCCTTGTTTATTACCGAGGCTTCACCCGCCACCTTAAGTATTACGGGTTCAGAATCGAAGGTTTTTGCTTCCTCGACAATCCTTTCATAGTTCTTCCTGTCCACCGCAACGAAAACATTGCTGCCTCCTGTCACGATGTAAGATGACCAGAAATCCTTCTGGAGAACTTTCAGGTGATCTATGAATTTCCTCATCTGAGGCGTTATAACCTCCACACCAACACTTTCTATCAGTTTATGATACTCATCTGTGTCTTCCTGCCCGAGCTCGAAAATACCCTTGATGTCTGAGTCTTCCGCAAGCTTTTCAAGAATTTTCCCTTTCTGTGCAGTGGTTTCTATCCTCTTTCCATAATCAGGGCTGTTTTTCACGTTTTCGTGTATTACGTCTGAAGGATTCCTTGTTGAGTGGAATTTGCATCCTACAACATAATAATCCCTGAATTTCTCCTTGTCGAGGATCCTTTCTGTTGTAGGCAAATCTCCATTTTTCCTGGTAATGGTAAGGCCGCCGTAAACACTCCTCCCGACACTCTCTGAAATCACCCTGAGTTCGTTCTCGAACTTTGCCCAGTCGATGGTGTCTCCGGACAGGGACTCGATGCACCTTCCCATGGCGGCAGCTGCACCATCCGAGCTTCCGCTGAGAATTCCTGTATTCTCGGAAATGAATGATATGCTCTTCCCTTCGAGCTTTGTTCCCAGTTTCTTCTTTATGCTGCCATAATACCTGTCGATTATTGCGAAGGGAGACCTGTTGTTATCCTCAATGCTCAGGGGTTCACCGTTAAGGAAGCCTCTTTTTTCGCTGTCGACAAAAAGCTTCGTGTTTACGTGAATATCATCATTTATACCCGTATAAGCTATTCCGGCTGAAGTGTGAAGAGGTATCCTGCTGTTCTTGTCAGATATGCCTCCAAGAAGAATCACCCCTATTGTAGGGTATGCCCTTGATTCAGAGAATATTTCGATATTATCAGGAATTGTCATCGCAGATAGCGATTATGATGTTCCAAATTAAATTTTCCGGTTTGGAACCGGTTCGGGTAAGGATTGTTCCATTGCCATTATGTCTCAGGAAAGATAAAATAAGGTTCCATGTCATATCCCAATGGGTAGCGTGATAATATGGATGATGAAGTATCATCTATGCTTGAAGTTTTGAAGATAAAGGATGCTGAAGAGCTGTTTTCTGATGTTCCAAAAAATGTCAGAAAAAATGGCCTGGGAATTAAGCCCGGCCTGAGTGAGTTTGAGGTCGTATCAAAGGCGAGGAAATACGCCTCTGAAAATCTCGGAACTGATCATATCAGGTTCCTGGGCTGCGGGATTTATGACAGGATTGTTCCGTCCTCCGTTGATTCCATTATTGGAAGGACTGAATTCCTGACCTCATATACACCATACCAGCCTGAGATCTCCCAGGGCATGCTTCAGTCGCTCTTTGAGTACCAGAGCCTGGTTTCGGACCTCACTGGCATGGACATGACCAACTCTTCAATGTATGACGGGTTTACTGCACTGGGGGAGGCCATAAGGATGTCCTACAGGATAAACGGAAGGAGCGAGATACTTGTTCCTGAGTTTCTGTATGGGGTCAAGGAGCAGGTAATCAACAGCTACATTTCAGGCCTTGGAATAAGGCTCGTTAAATACAAATTCAACAGGGAAACCGGATATATTGATCTGGAAGACCTTTCATCGAAGATTAATGACAATACTTCTGCAATAGTTGTGGAAAATCCAAACTCCCTCGGAGTGCTTGATGAAAATGTCCTGAAAGTTCAGGAAATCAAGGGAAAAGCTCTCCTGATTAGCTATGTTGATCCAGTTTCACTCGGGGCACTTCTGCCGCCGGGAGAATACGGATCGGACATCGTTGTCGCAGAAGGGCAGCAACTTGGAATTCACCAGAGTTTCGGAGGGCCGCTGCTTGGCATACTTTCCTTCAGGAAAGAATACGTCAGGAGATCCCCGGGCAGGCTGATAGGAGAGTCTCTTGACCTTGACGGAAAAAGATCATTCGTTATGACACTTCAGACAAGGGAGCAGCACATCAGGAGGGAGAAGGCCATGAGCAACATATGCTCCAACCAGGCACTTATGGCAGTTGCTGCTGCATCATACCTTTCAATACTTGGGCCTGACGGGCTCAGGAAAGTTGCCCTCATGACCATAAAGAACAGTGACCACCTCAGCAGGGCCATTTCATCTGTAAACGGATACAACGCAAAGCTGTTCAAGGGCACATTTTTCTCTGACGTGCCTGTTTCATCCGGGATTGATCCGTATGCTCTCCAGAATAAGCTTCATGAAAAGGGCATAATGGGTGCGGTTCCTCTTGGAAAGCTGGTGCCCGGAATGAAAGATGAATTCCCCGGCATATCGTTCTTTTCTGTGACAGAGAAGACCTCCGAATCGGACATAAAGGCACTGGCATCAGCACTGGAGGCGATCTGAATGGCTTACAGGCAGGCAGAATATGACGAACCCCTGATCAGGGACTTCAATTCCGGAAGCGACTATGACATACCTGGAGATGCCGGAAACGCCGAATCGCTGATCCCCCGGTCTCTCAGGAGGAGGAGCCTAAATCTTCCCAGTGTTTCTGAATATGATGTTGTCAGGCATTACACAAGGCTCTCACAGATGAACTACAGTGTTGATCTCGGAATGTATCCCCTGGGTTCATGCACGATGAAATTCAATCCGAAATTTGCAGACAAGATATATCCGATATGGATGCCGTTACACTCCAGCCGCTGGCCGGAGCACAGGGTGAGTTCACCGGGATACTTGTTGCGAAGAAATACCTTGAAGATCGTGGGGAAATAGACAGGAGAAGGGAGATCATCATACCTGATTCAGCTCACGGAACCAATCCAGCTTCTGCAGCCATGGCCGGCTTTGACGTGGTCGAGATCCCATCGAACGATGATGGAACCGTTGATCTTGAAGCTCTCAAGGCAGCCCTGTCTGACCGTACTGCGGTCTTCATGATCACAAATCCGAACACGCTCGGCATTTTCGAGAGCAATATCGAGGAGATTGCCAGGCTCGTGCATGAGGCAGGTGCTGTCCTTTACTACGATGGAGCCAACCTCAATGCAATAATGGGAATGACCTCACCCGGCCTTATGGGATTTGACATTGTTCACTTCAACCTTCACAAGACATTCGCAACACCACATGGCGGAGGAGGACACGGATCAGGGCCTATTGGAGTCAAGAATTTCCTGAAGGAATATCTTCCGGTGCCTGTTGTATCCAGAAAAGACGGCAGATACTATCTCGACTTTTCTGCTGAGAAAACCATCGGAAAGGTTGCTTCCTATTATGGCGCTTTCAACATGATGCTGAGAGCATGGTCATATATCAGTTACCAGGGCTCGGACGGTCTGAAGAACAGCACGATCAGGGCAGTGCTTAACACAAATTATCTCGCCAAAGTACTGAGTGACGTTTACACAATACCATATAAGCCACTCAAGAAGCATGAACTGGTGCTCTCGTCCGAATGCACCGGCAGAAAAGCGCTGGATCTTGCAAAATACCTCCTGGACTTCGGCATACACCCGCCTACGGTATACTTCCCGCTCATAGTGCATGAGGCCATGATGATTGAGCCGACAGAGACCGTGAGCAAGAGAGATCTTGATCACTATGCTGATGTCATGAAGAAGGCGGCAAAAGCCTCAGAGGAAGACCTGAAAAACAGGCCCCAGAGCCTACCTGTCAAGAGGATTGATGAGGTAAGGGCAGCAAGGGACCTGAAACTGAGATGGGACTGAGACAGTCCTCACTTCCCACTATATTTTTTTGAAATCTCCAGTATCTTTTCCTCAATACCCGGATCAACATTCACATTTTTTGATTTTAATTCCTGAACTAGGGACTTGACCTGCTCAAGGCTCTTCAGTACCTCTTTTGCTGCAAAATCTCTCTTGTAGGAATCATCGTTGAAACGGAGAGCCAGCTTCTTCAGTTTCACCTGGTATTCCTCGAATCTCTTGTACTCGGCTGCCAGGGAGTTCATGAGGTCAGAGAATTCCTCTCCATTCTCCTGGATTGTCTTCTTTTCATCGTCATTAAGGCTGATTATCCTGGATATTTCCCTGACGCTTCTCAGTTCAATCCCTCCAGATCCTTCTGAAGCTCCTCTATCAGGTCATCAAGTTCACCCATCTCTTCTACTGTTTCCTCGAATAAACCAGATGTTTCATCAACTTTTCTCTGTATTTCTGAGGCTTCCACCTCGAGTTCCCTGTTTCTTGATCTGTAATAATTAAGCTCCGCTTCCAGTTTTTTCCTGATTTCCTCTTTCATGATTCCATTCTGGCATACCGGTTTCCGCATAAGTCATTTTTGTCATGAAAACCGCCTACAAGAACTGTGGAAACTGCCCTTATATACGGCTACATTGGCCTGGAGTCCGGACGAAGAAATTCAATCAGTAGTGGTGTAAAGTTATTATATTTGAAAAATATGAGTCCGTGTAATCTCAGATGGATGTCAGGAAAATTGATGATCCGGATCAGATTGAGGGTCTGATCGAAGTTGTAAAGTCCGCTTGGGGTTTCGAGAACCCCGGAAGTCTTGTAAAAGATGTTATTGCTGCGATGAGGTTTCATGGGGGCATAATTCTAGGAGCGTATGAGGATTCCAGAATGGTCGGGATGCATTTCAGCTTCCCCGGATACAAGAACGGGAAACTCTACCTTTATTCCCACATGACCGGAGTTACACAGGATCATAAATACAGCGGAGTGGGATACCAGCTCAAGCTTGAGCAGAAGAAATGGGCCCTAGAGAACGGATATGATCTCGTTGCCTGGACCTTTGATCCCTTGATGTCACTGAACGCCAATTTCAATATCCACAAGATAGGGGCAGTCTCCAGGACTTACCTGAACAACTTTTACGGCAAGATGTCGGATTCCCTGAATATCGGCTTTCCCACAGACAGGCTTGTCGCCGAATGGTGGATTGCCACAGAGAAAACAGCGGTAGCTTCAGACTACTCCTTTGTTAACGATATCATTATTGAGGACGGGATCCAGAAATTCCTGCCACTCGAGCATGTTTACGGCAATGAGCTTGCGGTTAGGGTACCCCTCGATTACGTTGGCATCAAGAAGAGAAACAGGGATTTTGCGATGGAGTGGAGACTGGAAACGAGAAATATTTTCAGAGACCTCTTTGGCAGAGGCTACATAATAATCGATTTCATGAAAGATGAAAAATCGGGTTATTACGTCCTGAAGAAGGACGTTGATTTTCCATACAACGGCTACAAGAGCATCTTTGATTGAACTGCGCCTTCATATTGTCTTGTATCTCTTGAGGGCAACCTCGTAGATTTCCCCTTCCGAGCCAAGCACGTTCAGGACTTCATCTACGTTGGCCTGCTCTATGCCCTGGTTCGAGGCCGCTATGATAATATCCTCGTATCTGCAACCCTTGCCGTCCGTATCGTTGTTCTTGATGTAACCGAGAATCATGTCCTTGGACGCAACAACTTCCTGCTTCACCTGTGCAGATCCTGAAATTCCGGACAGCGCTTCCTCGTATTTCTGGTAGTCATAATCCTTGTAATGAGCCTGCGCCCTGATGGCACATTCCGCTTCCTCTTCGGAGTATCCCAGTTTCATCAGGTTGTCCAGATCCTGTGATTCGCTCTTCGCTGCTTCCCTTATCGCAAAGAGTTTCCTTCTTGCGATGTGTGCAGCACGTATGCTCCAGAAACTTCTTGCTGATTCATCAGCCTTGATCACCATCTCCGGATTTATGTTGAAATAGTAAACGCCATCTGCGGTGACAAACGGGTTTACACGCCCCATGATTGTTACAATATCATTTGATTCCAGTGAATCCAGCATGGCTTTCTGCTCGATGTTGAAATCGTTGGAAAATGCACTTACATAGAACGAGCCCAGATCATCGGATATTGTCACCTTTGTAAGGTTGTCTTCCGAATTCCTTGAAGTTACTGTGCCTGAAATAAGGACTCTTTTTGTCCTTGTTCCCATAGGTGTTACAATGTATGGCTTTCCACGTTCCTCCTCTGATTTCTCCTCTATGAACGTTGTATCCTTCAGTTCCTTTGAAAATATCCACTTTGCAGGTACCCTTTTTGGTGTTGTCATTGAAGTTCAACCTCCATTTCCTTTATTGCAGACTTAACATCCTCTGCTGACAGAGGCCTTATTGAAGTGGCCCTGAGTGACATGCCCATCTGGCCGTTAACAAGGTCTCCTGTTATCACGAGAGGCTTCCCGAATATTGCATCCTTCATCCTGTTAAACACGTCCTTCTTCATCAGGCTGCTGTTGTTTACATCCAGATCAGATTCGGACATCCCGATTGCAGGCAAAAGTGGAGCACTTCCTGCTGTGCACTGGACATATCCGGAGCCGTCAGATACCGTGAAATATGCAAAAAGATCGTAGTAATAAGGAGCAGTCGGATGATCAGGGCAGTGTATGTCCTCCAGGGTCTTCCTGCATTCCGAGCATCGCATCCTCAGGCCGCTCTTGTCCCCCAGTGTTATTGCGAACCCCCTTATGGTTATTCCACCGACCGGGGATGTTGCCTCGGATATCTGGAGCGGCTTCTCGGTGTCCGTTACAACAAGTGTGGAATCGGAAACGTTTGCCTTGTCGTTTATAGTAAGCCTGAGCCTGCCGTTGTATTCTGAAACCTTTGCACCTTCGATTCTAACAGTCCTGTTGCTTTCAAGGGGCTTCCCGAATGATGAGATCCTTACTTTTCCTGTGTCATCCTCCAGTGTTCCGTAATAGATCTTTGTGACGGTCCCCTCCTTCTCGAAATCCTTGCTCATTATTTCCGAAAGCTTTCCTTCCACTGCAACAAACATATCTTTTGTTGAAAGGTCCTTTACCTTGTAGTCCTTGTATGACCTCTTCACTTCAATTGTCTCATCAGTCCTGAGAACAACCTCTGATTTGGAGTCCACGTATATCCTTATTCTTCCGTTATACTCCTTTGTCGTGCAGTTTTTGAGCTCCACGACGTCTCCTGCACGCACAGTTGCGGGAAAGGCCCATGCAGTAAACGGCATTGTTCCGGTCTCGTCACCGAGGAGGCCATAAAAATACACGCCTTCACCACGTTCGCTCTTTGTTTCCCTCTGGTTAAGCGAAAGGATCTTGGCTTTCAGTTCAAGCTCTTTCTTTTCCTCTTTTAATTCTTCTATCTTGTAAACTGTCAAATTAATCAGCCTATCCGTACATATCGTTCGAAGGTTCACTGTTTCCCGCTCTAGGCATGACCTGGCTGAGTATCTTCTCAGCGTCGTCTTCGCCTATGCCGAGTTTGGCAGTCAGGAAACCCTTGATCTGATCCCTGCTTTTTCCTTCGTTCTGGAAGTCTCTAATCATGAGAAGCATTCTCTCTATTATCTTTTTGTTGAACTGATCCTCAAGATTCAGGGCATCAACCATGAGGTACAATGAAGAGAGAAGGGTGTTGAGCCCGTCGTTCATTTCATTCTTGGTCAGGGATTCTGTCTGGAGGTCAGCCCTTGCAGTTACTTCCTCATTCATGCCTGTCAGCATGAACTTTACGAGGTCCACCTGGTTGTTGAGCAGAAGCAGGGTCCTGTAAGTGGAAAGCCTGACAGTATTCTCCAGTACTGCAGTTTCAATACCGGTTTTCATATAAATCTGAAGCGTGTTTCCCTTGAAGACCAGATATATCTGAAACGGCACATGCTCGTTGTAAAGAACTATATGTTCATCGTCCTCTGTTATGTCCCATGGAAGGTCAATAAGCCTGATCGCGGTATCATTGCCCTTTTCCAGCCATGAAAGGACCTCTTCCTTTAATGACATGCTTTACAACTACGATGATCAACAACAATATATCATTTTCCTCTTGTTTTCCTGCCCTGAAAAGCAGAATACCCGGATGTTGCAGGTACCCCGGCGGGACGGGCACCAGAATAATGTGATACCCGTGATAATAGTCATGGCTTTACGCTTCAAATCTGTTGGTGCGTGATGCAGCAATGCGCACTGAAAATTGTTGACAATTCCGGGAAAATTGACACATCTGCTCAGTTTAATAAACAACCAGACTATTCCCGATGAGAAGGGGAAGATGTGAAATGGCATCTAATAACAGGGCAATTGCAGGATCAATGATAATGCTTTCAAGGCTGTTTTATGCCATGAACTGGTTCAACGTATCCCCGGCTCTTAAAAATATAGTGAACGCTTTCAATGTCTCGCCTCTGCAGGTTGGAGAAGGTGCCATACTTTCATCCTTCCTAGTCGGAGCAGGCGTTTTCCAGGTTCCTGCCGGAATTATTTCGGCGAGGATAGGTGCCAAGAACACTGCTATGGCCGGAATGTTCATAATGTCCCTTTCTGTTATCGCATCAGCTTTTTCTACTTCTTTCCTGGAATTCGTTATCCTGAGATTTGTAACCGGAATTGCCGCCGCTTTCTTCTTTTCCACAGCCATAGGAATAATAAACGATCTCTATTCCAGCAATGTAACCTCCATGATTGGCCTTTACAACGGTTTCTTCGCGATAGGCGGAGGAATAGGCATATTCCTTTTCACGCCACTGGTATCGGTGTACGGGTGGAGGATGGACATGCTCGTTGCAGGTGTGCTCACCCTGGCTGTCACGATAATTTCGTTCTTTGCAATACCTGCCAGTGAGGCTCGCGGAATTTCCGACATGAAGGAAGTTTTCAGGCGTATCTTCAGTGTAACAATATGGCTGGTGGCTATAGGCCTCGAAGGAATATGGGCACTGAATTACACATTTTCAGAAGTTTTCCAGACATACGCTGAGAATTATGTCAGGATACCGAATTTTACAGCAGGCCTTATGGGAGGCATGATCCTGTTTTCAGGCATAATCGGCGGATACCTCACCGGAGTGTTCAGGAAGTTCAACCGGCTCAGGCTCGTTTTTGTCATTCCGCTGTTCATCGGTGCCATGATAATGATGGTTCCAGTCATGAATGAAATAGGTCTGTGGGCAGCAACTGTACTGGAAGGCACCTTTGCCGTTGTAGTCATATCACTGGAATACGGGCTTGTTGTCCAGCTCGACAGGGACTCAAGATACGTTCCCCTTAATGTGGGGATTGTAAACTCTATCCAGATAGGCCTTGGATCACTGGTACCACTGGCTTTTGCATTTTTCCAGAGCTACAGTTACACAGTTTCATGGCTCTTCCTGGGGATGTTCGGATTTATAACGCTTCCGTTCCTGGGAATAGCAGTCAAAAAGAAATATGTGGCCTCATTCTGAGATTCGTGGAAGGCCCCCTTAAACAGGCGGAATGACCCAGGCCTGTTGCTCATTCAGTCAACTTTTTATCGTGCCCTGAATTGTGCCATCATGGTTCAGCCCGGTAAAGTTTTTAACCCCCTGTACTGGCTTTCCCAGTGGGATCTTCAGCAGAATGCCCATATTAAGAGCCGTGAAGAGAGATTCAACGCCATGTTTGACGTGATCTCCGAACACATTCCTGAAGATTTCAGGGCCCTGGATCTCGCATGCGGTCCCGGCTCCATAAGCAAAAGGCTCCTTGAAAGGTTTGACCATGCTGAATCAGTTGCAGTTGATTATGATCCGGTACTCCTCCACATAGGGAAGAGCGTTCTTGGGGATGTTAACGGCAGGCTTTCTTGGGCGGAAGCAAACCTCAGGGAAAGAGAATGGGTGAACAGGCTGCCGCACCTGGAATTCGATGTGATAATGAGCACCACTGCTCTTCACTGGATCCCGCATTCAGACCTCAGGTTGCTCTACAAGGATCTTTACAGGATCCTGAAGCCCGGCGGCATATTCATGAACGGGGATCACATGAAGCTGAAGAATGAGAGCAAACCAATCTCGGAAATCATGAGGAGGCTCTGGAAGAAATCCGAGGAGCATGAATTCTCAGTAGAGGGGATCAGGGACTGGAAAAAATGGTGGGAGGATCTTGAGGCTTACCCGGAACTGAGCAGCCTGCTTTCAGAGAGAAGGAAGAGATATGCAAACCCCGATGAACACAATAATGAGATATTTCTCGATGAGCATATAGAATACCTGGAAGAGGCCGGTTTCAAGGCCACAGGCGTTATATGGCAGGAGCTTGAGAGCAAGGTGCTTCTCGCAATAAAGGAATAATTATTCAACATCCGGCACAGGATTCGTTCCAATAATTTCCCGGATTTTTTCGTATCTGCCGAAAAAGGTAAGTGCGTAGGCTTTTCCGGAACACGAGAACTTTATATCGGATCTTGGAGGCCTGAATCTCGAGTCTGTGCCCTTGAAAGGAAATCTGTAGATCCTCCTTCCGGATATTTTCTCCAGGTTTTTTATCTCTGCCCGCCGAAATGAGATTGACGGCGCGTTGACGTTTTTCCCTAATGAGCTTACGTTGTAGAACCGGATCTGGTCTCCTTCCATGCACATAACTGCCTTTTTCCTTCCGGGAAACCTGAAACGGACGTAAAAGCACTCATTTCCCAATCTCTTCCGGCTTTCTGATATTTTCCTGACCGAAACCATCGGGAGGAGCAGCATCAGTATCTTCAGTACAACTATTGCCCCGACGAATGAGAGAAGAAACACAAGAATCTGGATAGTGCTCAGTGCCATCAGTGGTGAGTTTATGGTTCTGGCCTAATAACTCTTGCGCATCACCTCAGTGGAGAGTGAGGAGTGGTGTGACAGTTATTATGATCAAAATGGCCACGATTATTGCACCCCTGATCATAAGCCTGCGTGCAACAACCTTCTCGTAGTATTTTCTAGGGCCTATGTTAAGTGCAATAACAGCGAGAAGGGCACCTGCCATCATCCCTATAACATTCTGGGCAACAATTGTGAAAGGATAGATGAAATTCCATGGTTCCATTGATATCATTATGCCGGCCACAGCTGCAGGAGGGACCAGTGCAACAGAAATGGCAACCCCGGCAAATACTTCCGGTATTCCCCTTGTCATGGCGAGAATGGATGCGAATCCCAGCATTATTGCCATTGGTATGTACAGAGGACTTAGAACTATCCTGGAGGCAATCTGTGAAGTTATTTCCAGATTCACGAAATTTCCGGAAAGGTAAGTTGTTGCAGTAACTGCAAGAATTGCTGAAGCGAGCATTATAACCAGGGTGGTTATGCTCCTGAGCGCGTTCTTAACCTTTCCCAGGCCGAGGTTTATTGAGAAACTGTATATCGGGCCGAGAAGCGGGGAAAGCAGCATCGCGCCTACTATGATGACTTCATTATTCAGGAAAAGGCCGATGAGTGCTATCAGAGTTGCAATCATTGTGAGGACAAATTTGCTTGTATTAAGGCTCGTGTACTGCTTTGTACTGTCAAGCAGCTTCTCCACAGGAGTTTTAGCCTCACCGTTGCCCCTGTCGCTTCTTGCCAGAGACGAAGACACAACGAAATCCGGAGTGGATACTTCAATTATGTTTTCCCTGTAGCGAAGGTCTATCCTGTTCCTTATGGAATCTATGACACTGTCAAGATCGGCGTCCGGCACATAAACAGTAAGCATCCGGTGCTCACTGTCATAGTATCCCGTAAACAAAGGATTTTCGCTGATTTCCTTAAGAATCTCCTGGTCTTCCTTTCTTGCGAATGCGATTACCTTCTTCAAGTCCCTATCAGACATTATATCATTCTGATCAGCTTAATTTATTCGTTCAACCCATGACAACGCAGTTAATACTCAGGAAACAATCATCATTCGCACCAGCCGTATTTCGGGAAGGTGGCATAAAATGATATTTGAGTACAGCAGCGGAATCATAGTTTACAGATACTCCCGGGGAGAACGAAAATACCTGTTCCTCAAGAGAAAAGAAGGTTTTCTGGACCTGCCTAAAGGGCACATAGAAAAAGGGGAGCATGCACTGGAAGCAGCCGTACGGGAAACGAAGGAAGAAACCGGCCTTGACGTTGTTCCAGTCCAGAATTTCAAGTACAAACAGCAGTACTGGTATATGGGAAGCAGCGGTGAAAAGATCAAGAAGAGCGTTACAATGTTTCTCGGCAAAGCCCCCGATAACGGAGAAGTCGGCATTTCCTTCGAACATACAGGCCATGTATGGCTTACGCTGAAAGAGGCGGAAGAAAAGCTTTCTTTCAAGAACCAGGTTGAAATGCTTTCCAAGGCTGACGAATACGTGAACCAGATCGAAAAAAGTCAGTGACTGCAGGAGTCAGAATCTTATTTTTCTCCTGTAAAGCCTGCTGAGATGTGCCTTCCTGAATATTTGTATTATCGGCCTTATCAGCAATTGTGAGCTTCCTACAATAAAGAGGAAAACACCAAACAGTTCATTCCCTGATGGAAGAAATTCAAAACTTCCAATAAGGAATTCTGTACCCACTGCGAGGTCATTGGCAATGCTCAGCCAGTCGTAGAATCGTTTCAGCTTTGCCTCTTCACGGGATTTCCTCACAAAGTTGCGGATTTTGTAGTTTGTCTCCTCATTCCTGAGCAGTTTCTTGAAGTTGAGAATTATTGTTATCAGTATTCCGGATTTTATCAGATCAAGGATGCCGTCGATAAATTCACTCCTGAATGAGCTTTCCAGTGAGTCGATATAGTTGAAATTGCCGTTCCCGTAATATCCGTTCTTGATTATCAGCATGAGCTCCAGGAACCATGGCTGTTCAAGGTACCCTGATATGTCAATGTCATTTTCCTTTGCCTGCCTGACCCTTTTTTCCAGCAGTTCCCCGGCTTTGTCAAATTCGAGGAATTTTTCGCTTGTCACCATGGGGATCAGGATCCTGTTTTCGGATTTTCCGGAGAATTCTATCTCATGATCGTAAAAGGAACTCAGTATCCCCATTATCAGGCTCCTCTGCGCGAATACAAGCATTGCGACATTAAGTGAAAGCGGGTTGCTGTCAAGCACATCAAAGAATTTCAGGAACAGTTCGGATGTTTCACCGTTTCCCAGCTTAATATCAGGTTCCTTCAGAAGCATGAAGGGATCTCCATCCTCACATCCGTAAGTATATCCATTCTCCCGAAGTATGGCACAGGATCTTTCGGGATCAGATTCAAGAATCTTGCCGAAAAGCCTCTTTACCTGACCCCACGATATCCTTAGATTGTAGTACCCGTCGTGAACGAGCTGAGCCAGGAGAAGAAACTTTTCTGCTTCCCTGTCCTCAACTGCCTTGTTATCCTGATCGAACTTATCCTCATCCATCTTAATGCTTCCTTGTGCCCTGAATGAGCGGTAAGTGATGGATGCAATAAGATTTATTAATTTCGCCGAAAAATAGGAAAAATGAATTTATGGGCTTCCAGATATCGATGGCAGACTGTTTAATTGATCCGGCATGCGCATCGGAACTTATTCACTTCTGTTTTGACTTGAGTCTCTGAAACTCCCTATCGGCGAGGGATTCCACATAACCCTCTCCCCTGTATGCTCCAAGGAAGTGAGCCACTATTCCTATTCCCCAACCGAAAAGGGGAAAGATAAACCACGGGAAAACCGAGCCGAACGGTGTTGTGGTGAAATACCAGATTGCAATCAGGAAAGAGTTCACAGCGATGTACACGCCAAAGTGGATCTGAAATCCCACTTTCTCCCTCGCCCTCTTTTCAGCCTTTGATCTCAGCAGTTCATCCTCTGTCATAATTAAAATACAGTCAGTAAGTATAAAATCTTGATCTTTTCTGCAAGCTCTGAAACATTGGCTGCAGGAATCATGATATACTCCTGTGTGATCGCATTCTGTCGCACCTGTATGTTCCCGTTACAATTGCTTTGGGTTCCAGGCGTCAATACTGGCTGCATATACACGCCAAATTTGATATAAGAGTGGAATCAGTCATTCAGGTGAAAAAATCAGCTTTTGACTGCACCTTCCATTTTCTGGGATTTTGCCTCCCTGTGTACGTCCCATTTTGAACGAAGTGCAAAAGCCACTGCTGATGATATCAGGGAGAGCATTCCCAGGAATACTATGTAATTCCTGACTGCGCTGAATATGTTAATGTTTTTCCCGAAGATCAGTAGTGAGGATGCAGCCTGGGAGGGCGAGAAGAGCCCTATGAATACTGCAAGAAGTGAAAAGCCGATTATCAGCGAGGCATTCCTTACAGTAAATAGTGTGCCGCTTGCCTGGTTCCTGTACCTGTCTCCCGCAACATCCACGCCAAGGGTGGTGGAAACCGACCAGAAAATCGAGCCTCCCAGACCTGCTGCAAGAAGTGGCACTGCAAGCAGAACAGTATTGTGAAGGAAGAATGATGCGAATACTATTGCAAGCCCCTGGAGCATCATGCTGACTGCCATGAGGCTTCCACCCTTTCCGGTCCTGTCCAGAAGATAGCCCCCAAGGGGAGTTCCTATTATCGAAGCAGCCGGAAACGGGGCTATTGCAAGGCCTGCCTCCACTGAAGACATTCCCAGGTCACTCTGGAAGAAAACACTGAGTACATAGAGAATTCCCATGAATCCTATTCCCTGAAGTGAAGCAACCAGGACGACAGGATAGTATTTCCTGTTCTTCAGGAGCTCAACAGGCACCAGAGGTTTCTTTCTCTGGGTCAGGACAAAAACCGGGAGCATTGCGAGAGATGCCAGCAACCAGTAAAGGTTCAGGAATGCAATACCTATAACAAGGGGGACGAGGAATGCCAGAAAAACTGCAACATTTACAGTTCTTATGCTAACATCGTGATGGCCTTCCTCTTTTGGTATCCTCTTCAGGCCAAGAAAGATCCCGGCAAAACCTATTGGCACGTTGATCAGGAATATGTACTGCCATGCCACCGATACAAGAGCGCCGCCCAGTAGTGGGCCAATCAGGGCACCAACAGACCAGGATGCTGAACTTATGCCTACTGCCTTTCCCCTTTCGTGCGGAGGGAAAGCGTTCAGGAGGATTGGAATTGCCAGCGTAAGCATCAGGCCTGCGCCGATTCCTTCTATCGCCCTGAATATGATGACAAGAAAAACGTCAGGTGAAAGCGCTATGGCAAGAGAAGAAAGCGAAAATACAAGAAAACCCAGAAGGAATGGTTTCCTTCGCCCATATTTCTGGCCAATGCTGCCCGTGGGCAGAAGCATGGCGGTGGTGGCTATTATGTAAGCCACAACAACTATGGTCATGTATGAAAAGGAAGTCCTGAAATATTCTCCCATTGAGGGGACAGCGAGAAATACTATTGTGGCGTCTATGGCCGCCATAAGCTGGGCAAGTGTTGTTACTGAAAGTATGACGAATCTTCCGTGCACCGGTTTGTTAACGGAGTCTCTTTTATCCACGATACCTTATAGCGAATTAATGATTAAAACTTATTATCAGTTGATAAAACCAATAAACAAAGTTCATTCAACAAACCAATTCTTGTTTTAAGGAAATAATTGATATCAGTTGATACAGAATATCATTATATTATAAAGATAATATAAAAAACTTAATATGTTTAGATCCACTAAGATAAAAGGGTGCGTCGTGTAAATGTCACATTTGTCGGGAGATTACAGGATCAGTCCCGGTTCAATGAAACAATGATGACGCTTTTGGGCTTTTGAATAATGAGTCCGGTGCCAGTAACCAACGTACACAGACGCTCCTTTGAAAGGTAGTGGTGCTGCTTGAACGATTACGTCAAGAAAGAAATTATGAGGAAATTGGAAGAAGCAGGCGAAAAAGGAATTCTCACCCAGACCGTTAAGAAGAAAATTGCCGATAACTTCAATGTCCCAGTCTCGTATGTTGAGACGGTTTCAGGATCCTACAGTTTTGATTCCGGAAGAGATCTTGTATGCCGGGGGCTTCCATGTGCACTTCATCGCGGCAGGAAAGAGGATGACGCGGTCTCAAAACTTAATGCAAAGGACGAGTCCTGTCTGGGATATTGCGATCATGCGCCAGTCGTCAGGATGGACGGGCGCTTCTTCAGGCAGGAGGGTTCAGAATACACGGAGATTGAGGAAAGCATTGAGAGCAGGGTAATTGAGAAGAGGAGGAACATCTCAGATTACATCAGGAATGGCGGCTATTCACAGCTGAAAAAAGTGCTGGACTCCAGTGACAGATCCTTTGTTTCTTCAGCAGTGGAGAAAAGTTCCCTGAGAGGAATGGGAGGGGCAGGATTTCCTGTAGCTCTCAAGTGGAAATCATTCAGTTCGAATAACGATGGCCGGACGTACCTGCTGGTTAATGCGCATGAGGGGGAGCCTGGTACCTTTAAGGACAGGAAAATACTGGAGGAAAACCCCCATCTTGTAATTGAGGGAGCTTTAATATCGGCATTGGCAAACGGCATTCCCAGCATAGTCATAGGACTCAAGAAAGAGTACGCCTGGGCCAGGGAGAACCTTCTGCTTTCACTGGAAGAAATGAAGGGCTACATGTCAGCAAATTATGAGTCACTGCCTGATATCACTGTTGAATCAGTCGCAGGCTCATACGTAACAGGAGAGGAAACCGCCCTGATGGAGGCCGTCGAAGGATCGAGGAGTGAACCTAGGCTCAGGCCGCCTTTTCCAACAGAAAAAGGGCTTTACGGAAGGCCGACTCTTGTGCAGAATGTCGAGACGCTTTCCCTTATACCGAAGATACTGGGTGGAGAAAGCATTGACAAGAGCTACTGCCTAACCGGAGACGTGGAAAGCCCGGGAACTTACAGGCTTAATATGGGCCTGACCGCGGAGGAACTTATCACCAGCAGGGGCAAATCAGATTCAGGAAAAATAAAAGCATTCCTTCCTGGCGGACTTTCCGGAGGAGTGCTTCCATCATCATACCTTAATACGCCACTAGATTTTGAAGGCCTCAAGAAAGCAGGGGCAGGATTCGGAACCGGTGCATTTATAGCGCTCTCCGACGAGAGATGCATCGTTGATTCCATGAAGGTCATAGAAGGCTTCTTTGCAGCTGAATCCTGCGGAAAATGCATACCGTGCAGGCTCGGAACTCATGAGATCTCTGAAATTCTCAATAATCTCTCTGAAGGGACTGCCACTGAAGGTGATCTGAAGTGGGCCTCAGAAGTCGCGAATTCAATGATGGAAGGATCGATATGCGCCCTTGGGCAGGCAGCCGGAAAGGTGTTTCTCGATTCGATCAAGCATTTCGGTGATGAAATAAACAGCCACCTGAAAAAGGAATGTGAGGCAGGTGTCTGCCGTTTTGGAGGTGATTAATCTGTTCGTCAGGATCAATAACAAGGAAATAGAGGCAAAACCGTCCGAGACCATACTTGATGTTGCAAAAAGGTCCGGAATCGAGATTCCAACACTGTGCCAGTTTGACGGCTACGACAATGGCGTCTGCAGGCTGTGCATGGTTGAGACCGGCAACGGTGGCAGGCTCGTGCCTTCCTGCTCAACAAAAGTTTCGGAAGGAATGGACATAGCAACTGAATCTGACAGGATAAGCAGGTACAGGAACACCCTCCTGACTGTCCTCATGAAGAACCACGGTGCCCATGAGGGGGAGCAGGAGGAGAAGTGCTCACTTCATTCCATCGCGAAAAGGTACGGAATACCGGAAACGCCTGAAGTCCGGATTGTTCAGCCGGCAGACAGGACACATCCCGCAATCCAGTACAACCCGTCCCTGTGCATAGCCTGCCGGAGATGTGTTATAGCATGCAATGAGGAGCAGAACAATGACGTTATTGCGATCTCGGGAAGAGGCTTCGGAACCCTGGTAACTTTCGATGCGAACGATCCTCTTGGAGGATCATCCTGTACGTCCTGCGGATCCTGTGTGGACTCGTGCCCTACCGGTGCACTTATAGAGAAGAGCTGGGAGCCTGTTGAGAGGACGGAAATTTCCACATGCCCATACTGTGCTGTGGGCTGCACTGTGGAATACGGCATAACCGGCAACAGGATAATGTGGGCAAGAGGCCTGAAAGGAGAAGGCGTTAATGACGGGAAACTATGCGTTAAAGGGAAATTCGGCTATGAGTTTGAAATGAGCGCAGATCGCCTTCTCAAGCCACTGATAAGAAAGGAAGGCGCTCAAAGGGGGCCATTAAACGGCAGGAAAGTCTCTGATGTGTTCAGGGAAGCCTCCTGGGATGAGGCGCTCGATCTCGTTGCAGGCAAGATCATGGAAACGAGGGAAAAATACGGCAAGAAATCGGTGGCTGGAATTGCAAGTGACAGGGGCACAAACGAGGATGTTTATGCTCTCCAGAAACTTATGCGTGCAGGGCTTGGAATAGACAATGTGGATCAGTCTGCAACGCTTTGTCATTCACCTTCGGCTTCCATGCTTTCATGGGCTTTGGGGGCAGGGGCATCAACAAATCCCATGCATGATGTGTTTAACTCCAGGACAATAATGGTGGTGGGATCAAACACTGACCGTGCCCATCCTGTTCTCAGCTCCTACCTCAAGAAGGCCGCCGAATCCGGATCGCACCTCATAGTAGTCGACCCGAGAAAAGTCGAGCTTGCAAAGAGGGCCCATACTTTCCTTCAACTGAAGCCGGGATCAGATGTCTTCCTGTTTTCTGCAATGGCCAGGTACATAATAGAAAACAACCTTCATGACAGGAAGTACGTTGACACAAGCTCTGAGAATTTTGAAGAATACGTGAAGAGCCTGGAGCCTTTTGACCTCAAGACTGCTGAAAAAGTCACCGGACTGCCTGCCAGGCTTATCTCGGAAGTAGCCCGCAGATATGCTGTTGAAAAGCCTTCAAGCATATACTGGACACTCGGGATAACAGAACACGCCAACGGTTCCGACAACGTATCTTCCCTGGTCAACCTTGCCATCCTTACCGGAAACATAGGAATACCGGGCGGAGGGCTCAACCCCATAAGAGGCCAGAATAACGTCCAGGGAGGAGCTGACATGGGAGGATTCCCCGGATCTCTTCCTGGATATCAGAGCCTTGTTGACAGTGAGGTCAGGAAGAGGTTTGAAGAGCGCTGGAATGCAAAACTCCCGGAAGAAGTCGGATGGAAGAGCACCGAGATGATAGAGAAGGCTCTTGACGGAGAACTTAGATTGATGTACATCTCGGGTGAAAACACAATAAGAAGCCATCCCAATTCAGAGGAGGTTGCAGAAGCACTTCGGGCCCTTGATTTCATGGTTGTCCAGGATCTTTTCATGACAGAAACTGCAGAATTTGCAGACGTTGTCCTTCCTGCCGCTTCCACTTTCGAGAAAAGCGGCACTTTCACGAACACTGAGAGAAGGGTCCAGAGGGTGAGACCTCTGTTCGAACCTCCGGGAGAGGCTAGAAGCGACTGGGAGATATACTCCGACATTGCCAGGAGAATAGGCTACGATCTCGGTTTCAACAGCAGTGACGACATAATGAATGAGGTTTCTTCCCTTGTACCTTCCTGGAAGGGAATAAGCCATTCCAGGCTTGAGGAGGGCGGGCTTCAGTGGCCGGTAGCTTCCGAGGAATCCAATGGAACACTTATTCTGCATGTTGGAAAGACAATGAGGGGAAAAGCCAGATTCAGGCCGTTGAAATGGGAACCCTATGACTTTGGAGATTACCCTTACGTTCTGATAACCGGCAGGAAGAGAGAACATTACCATACGGCAACAATGACGAGCAGGTCCAGGGTGATTTCATCGATTACTGAAGGCCCGTATGTGGAAATGAATGCTACTGACATGAAGAACGAAAACGTGGAGGAGGAGGAACTTGTTGAGGTAGTTTCAACCACGGGGAAAATAAAGGCGAGGATAAAGTCAAGCGATATGCTGCCGCCGGGTGTGGCATTCACAACATTCCACTTCAGTGATCTCCCGGCCAATGTTCTGACGCCAACAGTGCTTGATCCCCTGACAAAAACGCCGGCCTACAAGGATACCAGAATAAAGATCAGGAAATTGCAGTGACCCTGGCCACTGCTGAAATATTTTTATTTTTGAAATCAAGAAGAAAATATCAACATGTTTCTTTTTTCAAAAAATATGCTGAAAAATACCTTATAATGACATAATTCCAATTTTTATCTGCAATCAGCAATTAGCTGAGATCTTTCCACATGAGGTACCAGTATTCGTATTCCCTTATCTCATAACCGTTTCTCTTTCCAAAATCAATAGCACGGTTCCTGGCCTGAAGCAGATCTTCTGGGCTGTGAGGATTGTACTTCCCTCCGGACATCTCATTCCAGTCTGCTGCTATTACCCTCTTTCTTGAGACCCTTTCCATCTCTCTGAGGCCGAGGGCAGGATCAGGCAGATGATGGAGAGACGCAAGTGAAATTGCTGTATCGAATTTTCTGTTCTCAAACGGAACTTCTTCGATTCTGGAACGAAGCAGTTCCAGCCTGCCGTTCCTGATATCTGCCTCGTACTTTTTCTCAAGTTCCTGAAATGTCCATGCTTCAGGGTCTATGCTTGTAACTCTGTACTTATCAGATTCCAGGAGAAGCGAAACCATGTTCCCGAATCCGGTACCGACGTCCAGAACATGATCACCCAGTATCAGGGAAAAGCTTTCCATAGACATTTCTCCCATAATATTTCCGAACAGCATATGCATGTCAGTTGAATCCAGCTATTAAATGATACTAATCATAAACTCCACCAACCTGCTTTTCCTGAAATTGAATACGCAGGATTCAACTATGTATTTATTTCAGGCCAAGATACCGGAACAGGATGCGATTGCCAAAAGTGGTTCTCTTCGACATGGATAATACGCTCGTGGATCACGAGTACGCTTCTGTGGAAGCTCTGGCTCACGTCAGGGCATCCATTCAGGAACTGAAAGAATATGACATGGCAACTGTCAGGGAATTGTGGGGAAGAGATTTCGACCGTTACTGGATTCCATTGATAAAGGGAGAGTTGACGATGGAGGAAAACTGGAAGCTGAGGTTTGCCAGAATGTTTGACTCCCTTGGGAAAAAAACTGATTCCGGAGTATCGGAAAGAGCAGCAAAGGAGTATGGAAACAAGTATATGTCTAACATAATCGCTGTTCCCGGAGCCGGTGAACTCCTTGCCCTGCTGAAGCAGAAAGGAATAAGGGTAGGGATAGTGACGAACAACATTGAGCGCATGCAATCAACAAAAATGCGCAACTGCGGGTTTGAACCCCTTGTGGATTATGCTGTCACTTCAGAGTCCTGTGGAATTATGAAACCTGATCCGCAAATTTTCAATATAGCACTCACCAGATTCGGCGTTGAGCCTGAAGATGCAGTTATGGTTGGAGATTCCCTCGAGAATGACGTGATCGGAGGGCTTAAATCCGGCATACCTTCAGTGTGGTTCAACCGGGGCGGAAGCAACGGGGGAAGAAAAGACATCAATGTTCCTGTTCTTGAAGATTTCCGGCCTGTGGAATCGGCATACAGGATCATTACCGAAGCAGGCAACAACGGTTTTTCACATATTATTTAAGCTAGTCGTATTTTGTTAGGTTTTCCTAACATTTAAGTAGTCCTAACATATCCCTGCCTATGACCACAGGCGGTCGTGTGACAGATGATGACTTGCGGAAGGTGGAACTTTTTGAGTCCCTTAAAGGAGATTTCAGGAAGTTCATTAACGAATGGTCTTTTTACCACATGAAGACCATCAGGGATGAAGGGCTTCCACTTTCACAGTTCTTCCTCCTCAGGCATCTGCATTCGTTCCAGACCATGGATCTGACTACCATAACCAATTTTCTTGGAGTTACCAAACCAACGGTTACAGGCCTGATTGACACCCTTGAAAAAGACGGCTTTGTAAAGAGAAATCATGATGAAGAGGACAGGAGAAGGATCACCATCAGCCTTACCGGAAAAAGTGAAGAACTTTTCAACAGGCTGGAATCCGATACGCTTTCTCTTTTCGGGGATGTTTTTCTATCCATACCTGAGGATGTTATTCTAAAACTTCACGAAACGATAGTAAAAATGACCGGGAGAATCAGGGAGAATATAGAACACGAACCTGATCAGGCCGGCAATAGATGTGATTCAAATGACTAATGAAAAAGATGCACCGTCTGATTTTGTAAGCATGAGCGAATTCGATTCGCGTTACGCTTACAGGGTTATGATGATATTCGTGGGCCTTGTGCTCGTTGTCATGTATGTTGAAGGAATGCTTACTCCGTCACTACGATCAATAATGCAGACCTTCAATGGCATAACCGAAGCACAGGTAAGCCTTGTGCTGTCCACATACCTTGTTGGTGGAGTCGCCATGACGCCAATTGTTGGAAAGCTGGGTGATATCTACGGCAAGAAAAAAATGCTCACAATCACCATGGTGACTTATGCTGTAGCAGTATCTGTCACGGGATTCTCTCCAAACTTCACCTTCATGGTTATAGCGAGGGGAATACAGGGAATCGGGCTATCCATCATGCCGCTAGGTTTCAGCCTGATAAGGGAGGAGTTTCCCAAGGAGCTTGTTCCAAAGGCACAGGCACTAATCAGCGCCATGTTCGGTGCAGGATTTGCCATCAGCCTTCCGCTTGGATCACTTGTTTCCCAGTACCTTGGCTGGAGAATGACCTACCACACTGCAGTTCCATTCGTTATTGCCCTGTCACTGGTGGCGTATTTCTACATAAGGGAATCGAGGTTCAGGAGGCCGGATACCAAGATAGACTATGGTGGAGCAGGCCTTCTCGCAATAGTGCTTGCTTTGTTTGTTCTGGCGCTTTCTGAAGCGCCAAGCTGGGGCTGGGACTCTCTTGCAATACATGCCATGTTCATAGCAGGTGCGGCCCTTGTTTTTCCGCTCATACTCTACGAGCTCAGATACACAAGAAAAGGCGGGGACGCTATTCTCAACTTCAAGCTTCTGGCAGAAAGAAATGTGCTGGTCGCAAACGTAGTTCTTGCAATAGCGGGAATGGGAATGTTCCTCTCCATGCAGGCGCTCACGTTCAGGTTCGAATATCCTCCGGGTTCAGGCCTTGGGCTGGGCACCTTTGATACCGGCCTTTCCCTTATACCGTTTGCTATTGGAACTATAATATTCGGGCCAATTGCAGGAGCTCTCGTAAAGAAAACCGGGGTGAAGCCCCTGGCTGTCCTCGGTGGAATCCTGTCAGCAATAGGGTTCCTTCTGCAGGCAACTATCCCTGGTTATTATGGAATACTTACATACGAGTTCATAATGGGCTCCGGCCTTTCCCTGCTTAACGGCACACTGATCAACTACATCGTCCTGACAGTCAACCCGAGGGACATGGGTCTGGCAACTGCAATGAACGGAACTTTCAGGAGCCTTGGCAGCAGTATTGGTGCACCGGTGGCTGGCTCAATCCTTACGACATTCACCGCTACATACATGGTGTACAGTGCCAAAGCTAAAGGCCTCGTTCCGGATTCCCTTCCGTCCCATGCTTCATTTGCCATGATATTTATCATCGCTGCAGTGGCATTCATAGCAGCTGCAATAATGATACCTCTTGGAAGGGAGGTGCTCGGAAAGAGAAGCAACTACGAGAAGAAAGTTGCAGGCATTCCCCTGGAGGCAGAGGCATCTCCGAAATAATGCAGAAAACTGGGCATGATAATTTCATGCCTCCAAATCTTATTTTCAATCCTCAAATTCTGCTGATTTATTCTTCATTAATTCCCTGTTGACGAAAATACCGTTCTTCAGGTATACCTTTGCGAATGCAATATTTTTTTCCTCGTTATACTCCACCGACTTCAATGAAACCAGCTTGTTCTTCACATATTTTCTGAGGTATTCAAGAGATCCTTCTTCATCCAGGACAGTGATTCCTGCAAACCTTACCGTTGTCTGATCGTCCAGTTCAATCGTTGATGAGTCTATGATTTTCCGCACACGATGGAGATCCTGATTGCTTTTCCTTCCGGTATCATCAGCAGGCTCGAAGTCCTTTATCGATGGCTTATAAGTAATTTCAGCCCCGACTGTCACCTGTCCGCCGCTTTCCCTTTCTATCACTTCGTACGCCACCCCGCCATTATGCTTCAGGCCAGACTTCCGGATTATTGTGTCAAGGAAATACCTGTTTATCTCGTAACCTGTTGAATTTCTTCCGGCCTTTAGTGCAGCCATCATCGTTGTGCCGCTACCGAGGAATGGATCAAGTACTGTGTCCCCGGAGAAGGAGAACATCCTGATCAGCCTTGACGGGAGTTCTTCCGGGAACATGGCTTCATGCTCAACCTGCCGTTCCCCGGAAAACGTCCAGTGCCCCGAAAAATACTCCTTCCACTCCTCCTTTGACAGTCTTGATTTCTCCTTCTTTTCAGGATCGGGCTTTGCATTTCCGGGCTTCTTGAAAATCAGTATAAACTCAAAATCAATTTCCAGTATTCCGTTTTTGGGATATGGGTATGAACCCATGACGTTCGCACCACCGGTTGTGTTCATGGTGGTCTTTTTCTGCCAGATTACCGACCCCATATAATCATAGCCGATCTGTTCGCACTGGCTGATCAGCTCAGCGTGAATCGGCACTATTTTGTACCTGCCATAGAGGGAGCTCCTGAGAAACTGATCACCTATATTGATGCAGAGCCTTGAGCCAGGCTTCAACGCCCTGTAGACTTCCTTCCATACCATGTACAGATCAACAAGGTACCTGTGAAGAGGCTGATTGAAACCTATCTGATCCTTCATTCCATAATTCTTGATGTTCCAGTACGGTGGAGAAGTAATGGCAAGATCTATGCTGCCATCCTGTATTTCAGGCATACGCCTGCTGTCTCCAATCACCACCCTGGCATTGAGGCTCTCCATTTCAACACAATATATAATTTGATAATTTTAAGGTGTGCAGATGGAGAGCATATATTTGACCTAAATCTTAAAAAAATAATGAAAAATGCCGAAATCAGGTATCCTGAAAAGGCGTTTCCAGCTTCAGTCACGCCTCAGGATAGGTGCGTGCGCCTTCCTGAACTTTTCAACCTTTGGTGAAATAACATATTTGCAGTAAGACACCTCGCTGTTCTTGCGGAAGTAATTCTTATGATAATCCTCTGACGGGTAGAAAGCAGTAAATTTCTCGACCGCAGTAACTATGGGTTTCCGGTATTCGCCGCTTTCCTTGAGCTCACTAATGAGGTTTTCTGCAGCGGCTTTCTGTTCATTGCCGGTGTAAAACACAACAGATCTGTATTGTGTCCCTACATCGTTGCCCTGCCTGTTCAGGGAAGTTGGGTCATGCATCGAGAAGAAGACTTCCAGTATCTGCCTGTATGTTATGACAGATGGATCGAAAGTCACCTTCACCACTTCGGCATGCCCTGTTGTACCGGTGCATACCTGCTCATATGTGGGATTTTCCACCGTACCTCCGGAATATCCGGAATCCACTTCGATAACACCATTAATTTCCTGAAAAACTGCCTCTGTGCACCAGAAGCATCCGCCTCCAAGTATTGCTTCTTCTTTTTCGTTACTCATTAACCTCACCTTCGGGTATAAACATCAGTGAAATTGAATTTACGCAGTGCCTAGTGTTCTTTTCGGTGAAGCCTTCACCCAGGAAAACATGGCCAAGATGCCCGCCGCATCTGCTGCACCTGATTTCTGTCCTGTATCCGTCAGGGTCCGGCAACCTGGTCACAGCACCTTCTATCTCGTCATCAAAGCTCGGCCAGCCACACCTGGCATCAAACTTGGTTTCCGATCTGTAAAGGGCAGCACCGCATCTCCTGCAATGGTATGTCCCTTTTTCAAAATGATTTTCATATTCGCCGGAAAATGGTCTTTCCGTCCCTCTGTGCACTATGACCCTTTCCTCTTCCGGGGTTAGTTTCCGGTATTCCATCTATAGTATAATTTTTAATTCCTACTTAAATCTAAATTATTCCGGCTGCCTACACATTTCATATTAATGATAGGAATCCGGAAGGGCCGGAAAAATCAGTGATCGTAGAGTTCGATAATTTCTCCAAATCTGTAACAGCTTTTCACATGATCATTAACCATTCCGGTTGCCTGCATGAATGAATAACAAATTGTTGAGCCCACAAACTTGAATCCCCTCTTCAGGAGGTCCTTACTCATTGCATCCGAATCCCTTGTTTTCGCCGGAACTTCCTTTATGCTGCCCCATCCGTTGACCTTTGGCTTGAAACCAGTGAATTGCCATATATATGCATCGAATGATCCGAATTCCTTTCTTACCTCAAGAAATGCTTTTGCGTTCTGGACTGCTGCATTTATCTTCAGCCTGTTTCTGATTATGCCTGGATCTTCAAGCAGGGATTTTATCTTACTTTCACCATAAGCGGATATCTTTTCCGGATCAAAGTCATCGAAAGCCTTCCGGTAATTTTCACGTTTGTTCAGTACCGTTTTCCAGCTAAGGCCTGCCTGTGCCCCTTCCAGAATCAGGAGCTCAAAAAGCCTGATGTCGTCATGCAATGGTACGCCCCATTCCTCGTCATGATATTTCAGGTAGAGTGGATCATTTGCAGGAACCCACTCACATCTTTTCTTGTCAGCCATGATGTAATTCCCCAGTGCATTGCAACAATGCATATCTTATATTTTAGTTTACGAAGACTCAATCACCAGGTATCATTGATTCCTTCCCTGCCTCAACATCAATTCCTCTTCTTTCTCACTGATCTGTAAATCACAACCAATGCAATAGCTGCCAGACCCCCTGCTATGATTGCTGCCAGGAGATATGTGCTGATAAAATTGACATGTATCGTTATCTGGTTTCCTGTCAGGCTTGCTGATACACTTGCCGGTGATAACATAATGTAGCCTCCTGGCGGGACAATTGAAAAGGAATACGTGCCATCAGGAAGATTGAAGGAGGCAGAACCTGAGTTCACGAATTCGGTGATCCCGTTGACTGTGACTTTCCACCGGGCACCATTGCTGAGGCCTGATGGGGCAAAACTGATTGTGTCGGGACCCACTGTTCTTATTGCAGAAAGTGTCCCGGATACGGAGTTTGTAACGTAAAGCAGGCCATTGTCCGGATCGTAAGCGATCCCGGCCGGGCCTTTCCCGAGATAAAGATGTGCGGCAGTGGAATTCAAATTCGTGTCAAAAGCCGATACTCCTCCTGTTTCCAGACCGTTAAGAGGGTTGTAGAGAAAATACAGGTACTGATTCTGCGGATTGAAAGCTGCACCGAATCCGATTACGCCATCAGATACCTGTGTAAGTACATTCGTTGTTGAGTTTATTTCTATTATCAGGCTTACGGGTGAAAGTGAAATGGCATACATATTGCCGTTGGCAGGATCATAGGTTATTGCAGTGGGCCATTCGATATAGGATTGGCCCGGATTGTGGTTTGCAATGAATGAAAATGTACGAATGATCCTGTTCTGGGTAGTGTTTATCATCTCAATATACTCATTGTTTGTTATTGTAACATACATATATCCATTGGACGGATCATAGGCTATTGTATGGGGGTTGAGAGGGACTGGAATTGAAGCTATTGCCTTCCCGGTTACTGAACTTATCACTGTTATGTTTGTTGACTGGCTTAGTGCAGAGTGACTCCCCCAGTTTGCCACGTACATATTGCCTGTGCCCGGATCATAAGCAAGGCTGTGTGGTCCAGTCCCAGCAGGTATTGATTCAATCACCGCATTTGTTGAAGAGTTGATCACCGAAACGTTGCCCGACCCGTAATTGGCGACATACATGTTTCTGTCGGAAGGATCATAGGCAACTGCGATGGGATTCTCTCCAACTTCGGTCCAGGCGATCACCCTGTCTGAAACGGGATTAACCACAGCCACCTTGGATGAATTGAAGTCTGTTACATACAGATACCCGTTTGCAGGATCATATGCAATCCCGAAAGGGCTTACAGAGCCGTTGGTGGAAGTCTGGGCATTTCCTTTCAGAACCGTATTGTTGAAAAGAACAAGGGTCTTCACCACATAACCCGGCGTAGTTGCATTAACTGCCGTTTGAAAAGGCCGGTATTCCATTCCGCTGCTGTTATCTATAAACAGAGAAGTGCCGGAGAGCAATATGGTTGAAACAAGAAGAACTACTGCCAACTTCAAGGCTGCATTCGTTGACTTTCTTCTTTTCATGTGAAAATATACTTTAAAGTGAATAATAAATGTTTCCAATGATATTCCTTATCAGTGCATTATTTATGCTGCAGAACATTAATTTGAGCCGTTTCCTGAAATATGACTGATTAGAAGGCGGAAGTGCTTGAGTTGATTTTATCTGAACTGGAATTGGTTCTTATCTCCCCTGATGAAAAACCGCAAAACCTTTTTTCGCATGAGTTGTTGAATAATTGAGGTGACTGGAAGTGAGTTATTTCGTAGTCATACGAGAACGTACACCTGCCTGGAATGAAATCCTTCAGATAACCGGGCAGGAGAAATTTGAAGAGCATTCGAATTTCATGAACAGGCTGATAGAAGAGGGATTCCTTATTCTCGGCGGGCCAATGGAAGAAGGCAGAAGAATTCTGATGGTAGTGGATGCAGAGGATGAAAATCAAATAAGGGAGCGTATAAGTGATGATCCATGGAGCATCGCCGGACTGCTCGAGATTGTTTCGATCTGGCGCTGGAATATCATGATAGGAAGCCTTGAGAAGAAAGGCATCTGAAAGTGTAAAGGTGGTTTGAGGGAAATTTCGGGGATTATATATAAAATAAGATCCTAAAAAAGAAGCATTTCACTACTCTGGTGAGTCTGAAAACCTTTTTCATGGCATCTTTGCTTCCGACATTTATCGCATTTTACCTAAGCAAAGTTAATAAACATTATAGTTTATGGCTGTAAACTGATGAATGCCAATAAAAGCTCTGCCTATCGGGCCCTTGAAAACATCTCCAATATGATGAATTACGAGATTCTGATTTCAAGGCGCGGAATCAGTGATCCGGATTCGGATTTCATATGGGCATCGACATTCAAAGCTCCTGTTGGCATTAGCTTCATCGGGGAGAATATATTCTTTAACCTCTTCCTGCCGGAAGATTCTGAAAAGGATGCGGACAAGAAACTTTTCCTCAAGAGAGTGGAAGCAAAGTTGCAGGATGGACTATGGCAGGTCAGGAGGAGCATGGGTCAGGTTGTCGGAAATTACGGCCCTGCCCTGAAGCTGGCAGTGTCAAGCTTCAGGAGTGCCGTTCTGGATTACTCATACATTGAGAAAGGTCGCACCTATGTCCACTTCTTATTCAATGAAGCTGACCTGGATGGCATTTCAAGAATGATCCTTGCTGTTTCAAACCAGATAGATGATTTGCGCGTAGAGTATCTGAGAAACATCAGCAATGATGTCAATGTTTTCAGCGCTTTAAGGGAAAATGAGGATGTTTCAGCGGTTACAGTTGAGATCTCACCATCCGATGGGAAAGCGGAATCCGGATCTGCCGGTGATGTGATGTTCTTTGTTCTGGGAGGAGTCATGGACAATGGCGTAAAGACTCTTGGAACAACTAAGGGAAAAAAAGTGCCTGAGGTTCTCGAACCTGTCGAGGAAAATCCACTTGGAGATGGGATTCAGTCTTTCCACTCCAGTAATCCATTTCTCAGGAGTCTTGTAAAATCACTGGCTGAACAGTATGTTGTCATTTACGGTTTCTACGGTTCTGCGGCCGGAAAAACGATAAACCTTACAATAAATGTTCCGAAACAGCAGATAAGTGCCCTGCTCAGGATCATCGGCCCTTTGTCTGAAAAAGAGGAAATGTGGGCCGTAAAAATAAAGGAAATCGTTAACTTGAAAGACATATCCGGCTGGAAATAATTGGGTTATCTTCAATTCTTCCACCAGCAACTATCCAGTAATCCATATTAGATCATGTCGTTGGTTATCATGTAACTAGTGTCTATAAATATGGTAGCGGATTGTAAACATGGTGAAAAAATGGTAACTGTACTGATAAGGCACACAGTAGCTGATTACGACAAATGGAAAGCGGTGTATGACGAATTGAAGCCTACCGTGAAGTCAATGGGAGTAAAGAACCAGAGACTTCTGAAGAATTCTGAAAATCCGAGGGAGCTTGTCGTACTAAGTGAGGTAGACGACGCAGGAAAAGCGCATGAGTTTGCCCATTCTGATACTCTTAAGAAGGCCATGCAGAGGGCTGGAGTCTCAGGCGAACCAACCATGTTCTTTCTCGAAGAAGTTGAGAACAAGATCCTGTAGAAATCAGTCACAACATGGGATTGAGGCTTTCTGACTCATTACAGAGCAGGATGGCTGGGTTCATCAAAAATAATGATGATCAGAAGCTTATGAAAACCAGAAATACACAGATAATTACCGGAGGAATTTGAGCTTTTTAGCTCGCCGGATAATCCGGACTTCAATTTATACAAAATTTTAATCAGAAGACTAGTGGCATTACGAATGCACTATGCTTGCTTCTGAAGAGTTGCTATCAGCATGGGACTGTATTATGTCGAGTAGCTCTTTTCCACTTTCTGTAAGGTTGTAAACAGACATGGATCCATGAGAAAACTTTATTCTCACCAGATTCACCGACTCCAAAATCTTAACGTTCCTGTCAACCTCTTTCCAATCGGTATTTGTGATGTTTGCAATTTCATTCCTAAGTCTTGGCGTGTCCAGTGCGTACATAATTGATAGCCTTCTGGCTCCACCCCTGCCGGAAAATATCCTGTATACATCCCTGCCGTAGCCTTCACTTGACATTTTCCTTCTCAATTTTCCGGTAAACTCGACCTGTTTCAGCGTAAGTACTTCATAAACTGTCGCTATCCATCCTAGAATTCCTATGGAAACCGGAATCAGGAAGTACGGCTGGCCCATCACTATTCCTGAGACCATTGAAGGTGAGGATGATGCACCATACACCACATTATAATGGAAGGTCAGTATTAGAAATACACCGTACAGTGTGCTTCCTTCGGACAAAGCAATTAGCACCAGTATGGTGATGATCTTCCTGTTCACTATTTTTCAACTTGAAGTTTTATTTTAACATTTCCCAGAATCTCTGGGAAACTCGTTTATGTTCAAAATAAATGTTAAGATCATGAATGCAAAGATTGCTTCTGCCATAGCAATTGCATTAGTAGTTGTGACTGCCGGCATGGCAGCCTACCTGCAGTCTGGCGTGGGTTCCTCAAAATCCGTATACCCATCGGTGTCGGACCTGAAATCAGGAGCACACATTACAATCACCAAAAATGATAAAAAAATGTTGGGAGGGGGCGCCGTATTAAGCTTCAAGGACAATGGATACTATGCGGTCGAATACCATCTTGATCTGAAGAGCAGCTCCATTCTTACTGGAAGCTGGAGTTCCACATGTGAGTCCCTGATCTGGGTTCTTATTGACGGGGCAGTTTATATGGCTACTCCACTGCCTGATGCGACTAATGGAACTCTGAATCAGACACTGATACCAGGTCAATATACCCTTGTGATAGGAGGTTATCC
>OFHI01000032.1_pt1 | contig 35482 bp, 45 predicted proteins | sample 1522021 | NCBI WGS metagenome assembly OFHI01 (sample SAMEA2464839, study PRJEB22497) | soil metagenome | biome: Grassland; feature: Farmland; material: Clay | place: Australia | collected 2013-02-01 | depth 1.4 m | reverse complement strand
GGGGATATCAGGGTGCACCATGCAGGGGCATCAATGGAACAATGGATCGTGCATCCAGGAACACTCCCCTGACCATTGACCAGGTGAGACGAAACCTGAGGATCTCCAGGAAACGTACACCTGGAGAACGGCCATACTCAGTGATCAAGAGGGTTCAGAACGGCGGTCATACACTTGTCACAATGGTCCGGAGAGTCAGGGTGAAGATGACATTTGTCAATATGGCATACAATCTTTCAACGGTTGTCCACATGAAAAGAAGAGGGGTGATAGCGTAAGCGCTCGAAAGCAGGAGAAAAAACAGGAAAAAGAGGTGTGAAAAGGGGGAATAACGGGAAGTCTTCTGTGAAACACTGACTGAATTTGCGGAAATTCCTCATAGCATCAATGAAACCTCAGAAAACTGCCAGTAAAAAGAAAACGTCTTTAATTGCACGAGGATTGTTTGTAAATTATGTTTCTTAAACTCATACCGAACACAAATACTAGACGGGGAAGACTATATCACAAACAATAAAAGAGGGAGAAAAAGACAGAAAGAGAGAACATCTTTACATGCAGAGAGACTTATGGTATTATGTCAAGACTGGAACTTGACCTTAATGGCATTACCTATATAGGAAAAGTCGACACTCCTTTCGGTCCAGAGGAAACTAGATCATTCAAACCTTGGTACGATTGGAAGAAAGAGAGACAACCGATAGAGTTAACAATTTCTGACATGAATCTGGAGGTTCTGAAAGATTGTATGTTAAAGGTTGTCCTTGAAGTTTCAAATTTCAATTTGTCAAATATACCAACTCCAAAAGAAGTGGAAAATGTTGGAAAACGGGAAGTTGTCAGGCGCGGTTCTACTCGTGAAATCTTTACAGATAGGGCCAAAGAACAGATACAATACAAGAAAAGACAGGCTTACGATATTTTATTAACTGTTAGAAGAAAACCGGGTTTAACAAGAGAAGAAATCTGTACTCATCTTAACGTTTCACCAAAGAGTGGAAGCGTTTCAGAGAATCTTGTTGTTCTAGAAGATTTGAATTTGATTAGAAGTGCAAAAGGAAGAGGTATAGTTCAGTATTACCCTGTGTAGAGAGGAAAGCGATCAACGAAATGAAGTACTCAGTCAAGGTCTCTGATTCATTTGCGAAGGAATTCTCCAGGAATCATAAAGACAAGAAAGAATGGCTGGCGCGTACGATCGAAAGACTCGAAAAAGATCCAGAATCCGGCAAGCCATTGAGAGGCCAACTCCATGGATTATGGCAGCTGAGAATCGGTCCTTTCAGAGTGTGGTACGAAATAAACGAGGAAGAAATGAAGGTAACGCTCAGAGCTATCCTTCACAAAGATGATGCAAAGAAAAACTACTGAAGTTCCTTCAGGAACTCACGTGCATCTTTTACCCTGCCTTTTTGTATGTCCTGTTCACTCTTTTCAAGTTGATCCATGACATACTTATTTTCCAGAGTCTCTATGGTAGCCTGAAGGCTTTCGAGATCGGACTTTGGTATGCTTACTAGTCTTGATTTAGCAGTGGTCATTACTTTACACATATCTTTTTAGATTTTAATACCTTTTGGTATGCTCCATCTCAAATTCACCCCTAGCCCCTCTTTTGGTTTCCGTCACGCACTCTTCTTCGAAGAGTCCCAAGATGTAGTCCTTTCTAGTCTGACAAAAATAGAGTTTAGTTTTGGTATTCGCTTAGAACTTTAATCGAATCCCGACCGGTCCATTTGACCAGGTGCATCAATAAACGTTCTTTCTATGTCCAATCTTAATTACAACAATTATTAACTCACTGTTCTTTATCTGATAAATTGCCCTATAATCTCCTATTTTCAGACTCCAGAGCCCAGTAAGTATTGAGGTTAGGGGTTTCCCACTTTCAGGTTCATTTTCAAGCTTGCGAAGAGCTTTAATTATCCTGTTTCTGATTGCTTTATCACATTTCTTGATAAACTCCTCTGATTCAGAAGTGAGGATGACGTCAAAAGACAATATTATTCAAGCTCCCTACTGATTTGATCGAGAGTCTTTGTTCTTCCTGCCTTTATGTCTTCGAGCCCTCTGGCAATTCCCTTCATCATTTCCGGATCAGAAAGAATCTCGAGAGTTTCAATCAGTGATTCCCTACTAGCCACGTCTGGAGAATATGAGTCTATTAATCTTGAAATTAAATCATTGTAAGATTCTCTTGGGTGTATTTTCAGGCGGTTAAGTCTTTCTTTGAGTTCAATGTCAATCTGAACTGTAGTTACCATAGGTAGCAATAGGTAGCAATAGATATTAAAGATTATTCATACTGGGCCACTTGCATCTGAATGTCGGTTGGAAGTTTCTTGTCTGGCAAGGATAGTCAAGAAAATAGAATCAGTATATTTTTGTGCCTGATCCAGGTAGGATTCCGTTCCGGTTTCCGTCCACAACGTCCATGTGCTCCGAAAAGCACAATTCAGACGGAATCATATTCTTTCAGGGGCCCTTCAAAACCACATTTCGGGCATACAATGATAGCACCTATCCCCCACAAGCCCTCCTGGCATCTTGAGTCCTGCCTTATATTCCAGAGGTTAAAGTCCCCACTGAGATTTTTTGAATATTTCTCCACACTTCCTGCACTTCATCTCTGCCATGGATTTCACACCGTATATTTGCTTTAAGGATCGTGGAGATAAAAATGTTGCCCAAATGAGCTAGGAATATGGTATTCCCTTAAAACATTAAGCGAATCCAGAAATGTCCATTCTGAATTATTCTTTGCCGTAAGGATCGAAATTTCTGTTTTGGTTACCATGATTAGTTGGTGTTAAAGTGGCCAAGCCAGCAAAGCTTATTATACACACACATATGTGTATAATCATGTCAAGCAAAAATATATCAATCTCAGATGAAGCTTACAATAAATTGAAGAAATTCAAGGGCAAAAAAGAAAGTTTCACAGATGTTATAAACAGGCTGACTTCAAAAGCCACTTTGCTTGAACTAAGAGGTACCATTTCAAAAGATGAGGCTAACTCCATGAGAAGTAGTATTGAGGAGTCTAGAAAAGCAAGCAGGGAAAAAATTGAAAAGTTTTTTGAGAGGTTGGAATAACAGTGATAGCCGATACAACATTTCTCATAGACCTCATGAGAGATGACGACTCTGCCGTAGAGAAGGAAACCATGCTTGAAGAAGATGGGATCTCTGTTTATCTTACAACCGTATCAGTCTTTGAACTTTATGTGGGCCTCAACCTTGGCAGCAAAAGGATACATGAAAACAGGAAAATAGATAGGGTTCTGGGGAATCTTCAGATATTGCCGCTTGATTTCGCGTCTGCGAAGGAAGCAGGAGAAATATATGCCTATAAGAAAAGAAGCGGACTCACCATTGACCCTGAAGACGCCATGATTGCAGGGATATGCAGGACAAGTGGAGAATCTGTCCTAACAAGAAATATTAATCATTTTTCAGGAATTGAAGGAGTAGTGCTGGAATCATATTGATCAAGATGGCTTAACCCAATCCCATCCCCTGAAATTCAAATCCTTTAGGCATCATCACTGCTCTTCTGAAAAACCTAAATATCCTTTGCAAGGAGGAGCCCTCGGGTCCGAGTCCCGACCGGTCCACTAGTCTCAATTTCTGATCTCCTGGATGCACCAATAAAAAGAAGAAGGGAGAATGTTCTTTGAACAAATGAACAGCAAGTCGTCATTCACAAAAAGGGTCTCCTCAACATACTGTGGGCGGACTCAGAACCAAGTACTACTCTGAAAACTTTAGATTTAGCGTATAATTTGAAACTTCATGCTTGAATTCCAGATAAAGCTCAAGGATAGTGTTGGAACACATTGTATTACCGGCTCCTGCGTGTACAAATGAAGTATATTTACCCACACTAAACTGAAGAGAACCCACAAAAATTAATCACTCAAAATAATGCCAAGTTGTTCAATTTATTTGATAAGTTACGGATTATATCGAATTTTAGTGAAAAGTCCCAGCTATGCATGCATGTCAGCAACTGAACAATGACCAGTACTTCCTATTTCGCAACCTCTGATCATCGATAACAAGGTCCCTTATCTCGCAGGGAAGCTGTGCTCTCTGCCACTGACACTCCAAGCGACCTGCTTCGTCGCGCTGATCTTCAGGAAAGGCTGCGCGTGCAGCCCTGATCCCATAGGCAGCGGCTCCGAGTTCATGTGCAGCCATATGTGCAACTGCCACGGCCTGCCCGGCAGCACGTGCCGCCTCTTTCGCTGGGCCAGACGTCTCTCTGGCAGCGGCATTGGCAGCGAATGCTGCTGTCCTAGCCTGACTCGTTGTGATTTTCCCTCGTGCCCATGCGCGTGCCTGTACAATTGCTCTGCGTGGACGATCATCATTTGGTCTCTCCTGCTCGAAGAGATGAAGCACATGCTGAGCACAATCTGCTGCCCACATTGCAAGAAGCCTATGATCAGAGTCATTGAGCGTTCCACCTCGACGTATGGTTACAAGTCTAAGATCCTTTCTCTTTTCAAAAACGATCTGCCTGTCCATTGTAGGTTCCTCACACTGAATATCATATGAGGAGAGTGTATGAATACGTTTTCTCTGTTTGGTTTTACCAATAGCAGAGCGTGAAAGCCCCTTCCGAAACAGTAGATCAAAAATCACCTCCTATATGGTAAAACTTTATGCTATCGTTCACTATAGACAACTGTGGCTATTTCAACGATACAGATAAAGGAAGAGACCAAGAAGACATTGCAGTCAATGAAATTACACCCAAGAGAGACTTACGAAGAAGTGATCGAAAGGATGCTGGAGGACCTTCGTGAACTCAGTGAAGAGACCATAGCAGATATCGAGGAAGCCAGAAAGGAGATTGAATCTGGTAAGTTCGTCACACATGAGCAACTGAAAAAGGATCTCGGCCTCTGATGGAGTACGAAATCGTCTGGTCAACCAGGGCAGCAGGTCAGATGAGAAGTTTAGACCGGTCTGTTGCCAAAAGAATTCACGAAAAAGTGGACCAGCTTTATCAAAACCCGGAAAGGCTTGTAGAGAAACTCGTCAGGTATCCATATTACAGGCTTAGGGTGGGAGATTATCGGGTAATTCTTGACATCAAGCTCGATTCTGTTAGAATATTGATCTTAAAGGTGGGCCACAGGAGTAAAATATACGAACGGTAGCAGTTTTTGTATAGTATTCGCTTGAAACAATAAGCAAATCCCGACCGGTCCATTCTAACTGTAATTGGTTTTCGTGGTTATAAGAACACGATCTAAAAAGGGGCTGGTCACTCGTAGATGTTCTTTCTATGACCCAGTGATCTGACAATTATGACTCTTCTATTTTCTTCAATGTCCGCAATAACTCTGTAGTCACCGACTCTGAGCTTGTACTCATTTCTCCCTACTAACCTCACAAAGAACCTGTGTGGATCACTTCTTGTGCTTTCTATTTTCTGTACGATCCTCTTGGCTACAAGAATGTCCAGGCCTCGAAGCTGAAAAAGAGATTCCTCTGAATATTCTAACTCAAAGTCTGTCACTGGATTCCCAACTGTTTCTTTACTTCTTCTGTGGTATGGGTCTTCTTCTCTTTCACATCAAGGAGGCCTCTGAGAAGGGAGGCCCTAAAATCCGCAGTGTAAACACCTTCTTCATCTCCCTCAGGAATTAGTGACATGAGTGCATTCAACAACTCATCGTATGTCATTCTCTTGTATGCTCTTAGCCCATTCAGTTTCTCTCTTGTAGATCGGCTAATTTGTATGGTTGTGTAATCCATGTATATACCTCTTGTATAATGCATCTATAAGTATCATATAGTCATTGCGCTTGACCTATTTGGTATATTTCTCGCGTTACAAGGATAATTGAAACCTATGCCTTAAGGGATTGAGACATTGGGACACGTAAGGGGTTGCCCCTATGCCAAAACCCAACATGTAGTATTCGCTTGAAACAATAATCAAATCCCGACCGGTCCACCATCCCTTTACTGCTTTCCTTTTGCCCGGGTTTTCATGGTATTCAGTTCAGTAGCTTCCTTGATGAGTGCAGTCAATGCGGACTCCAAAATATCGTCATTCTGATGGTAGTCTATGGCACGGACAGTTTTGCTGTCAAGCCGCGTATTGAAGACCTTCGTTGGATCTTCCATTTGCGCACCTTTCGGAAAAGTCAACCTGACAGCATTCTTGAGCGTGTCCGCAACACAGATTATTCCTTCTCTGGACCATACCGGCACCCCCTCCGGCCTGGAGGGTTTTTTCCACTTCACTTCCTCTTTGATTGTTGCGTCAGTTTTCCTGATGACCGATCGAAGGTGAGACAATGTTTCTCCCCTCCAGTCATCTGTCAACCTGATTATTCTGTCTATCTCCTGAGACGGTGACATTTCCCCGGATGCACTTTCCTGGCTTGTCCGTTTTTTCCCCAAATTAAACCCTCTTAACGACCTGACGTTGACATGTGATGAAGTTCCTCTGAAAGCTTATCCATCTGCTGATTCCAGCCAATGGTCATGCCCTTTATTGCGGATGGTGCCTTTGGACCTTCAGTCTTGGTCAAAACTATGTGTAGATACATCCCCGTCTTCTCGCCCTGATCTTCGAACTCTACAGTCACGGTCTGCTCTATGAAAGTGTTGCTGCTCCTGTCCACGTCATCAAGGGCTCCGCTGGTGTAGACCAGCCTGCTCTGTGGCACAACCTCTGTAAAGGTTCCTTTCATGGGCCACCTCATCCCTTCAGCTGGTCCAAGTTCCTTGCCAGCCAGCATAACTATGTAAATTCCCCCGCCAGGCCTAACATCCCATTCGCAAATAGGACTTGTTACACCTCTCGGGCCCCACCATTTAGCCACGAGCTTTGGATCCATCCATGCCTTCCACACAAGATTCACTGGCGCATCCAAAGTGCGCGTTATTGTCAATTCCTTAATCTGTTCCGTATTCTCAGTCATTTTTCCACTCTGTTCAAGATCCTTTTTCTGTTCTTCCAGTATCTTATCAAGCCTGTCTAAGGACTCGTTCCATTGTGCATGCAGACGGCGGGTCCAGTGTTCCATTTCATCAATGAAATCGGGATTGAGGCTGTAAATATGCTGCTGAGCGCGCTTTTCCATCCTGAGTATTTTTGTTTCAAGCAATATTCGCAAGTGCTGTGAGACGGCTTGGGCTGTAAAGTTAAAACGCCTATAGATCTGACCTGCTGGAAGCTGACCTTCTTTTGCAATGAGTTCAATTATTTTTCTTCTCCTTGGTTCAGCTAAAGCACCGAAAGTGTCCACAGATTCTAAATATAGTTATTGCTTTATAAAATGTCTTCTTAAATCGTGCTGTTTTCCGGGTCCTTGTCAATACAACTTCTCGGGGACCTTTTTCGCTGGGGCCTTTTCGGTCTGGCTTCTTTCATACGTATTTTTTCACCGGGAATATTTTCTGTTGGAACCTTCATTGTGAGTTTCTTTAGTACTGGACTTTATGATAGGGGAAATACGTCAACAGGTTTGGACCCCTATATCAATTGGTGTTAACATATGGAGAATTCGATAGTTACCTTGTTTTCCTGTGGAAATCCAACTTCCCAACATTATCAATTACCCAGTCCACCAGCTTATTGAAGGAATTCATACCTTTTTCAGTTAGACTAACCATTGATTCAACCTCAGATACCAGTTCCCTTCCCTTCATCCATTCCAGGTAATTGACAAGCCTGTCATAGGCCATTCCAGTGGCTGCAGAGAGGTTTGTCTTGTTCATCTTGCTCTCTTTAGACAGAGAATAGATTATCCTTGCCACCAGATAGAGGTCAGGTCTGAAGTCCGGATTTTTCGAATTCGTCCAGAAACCACCTCAATTCATTAAGAATGTTGTCAAGCCCCCTCAGTTCAACCACTGACTCTCTGAGCCTCTTTCTCAGGATGCCAACTGATATGAGAACAGCCAGTACTGATAATATTACGTGTGCAAATACAAAGGATTGACTGTAGGATGCGTGCAATAAACTCATCCCTATGGAAAGTAGAAAGTCGAACCCAAAGAAGAACCCAATTTGAAGAATGAAAAACACCAGGAATGAATAAATGCCCACTATGGAAGCATTGTAAAGGACAAATGACAGCTTTGCCAGCCTGAGTTCCCCCTTTGCCTTCGCCCAGTCTATCCTGGTTATTGCTCCCAGAAGCTCGTCCTTCCCCCTGGATCTGTCAAACACCTCAGGTTCCCATTGTTTGGACCTCAGGGCACGCCGGTTCATTCTCACGTTTACAATGAAAACTGCAACTGCCCCTATGGCCAACACTAAAGTATATAGATTCAGAAATGTCCCGAAATTAGCTGCACCACTTAACCTGATTGTTCCCAAATTGGGATTGATGTCCTGGAAATTGTTCATCAGAATGAGAACGTATAAGAAGAAAGCAACAGCCAGAAACATCAAAACCGTCAGAACCATTCTTCCTGTGAGATAGAAGAGGTGATTATACCGTTCAATTTTCTTCAATGATGTGGAAAGTTCATCCATGGAGTCCATTGCTTTCTCCATGTCCTGCATACTATCTGCTCACCTCCGTACACTCTACTGTCCAAGTGTTGTTGACCTGAATAACCAGGTAGTCATAGTGAGGTGTTTCCACAATGCCGGGGTGGATGCCCTGCAACATGCTTGCAGGAGTTATGTTTATGTAGACTGGGCTTGAATATGAAAGGCTGCAATTCAACGTCCCGTTCAAATTAAATGAAACAGTGCTTCTTGAGCTGGACGTGGAATTGAATTCAACAGTAATTGATGGCAAATAGCTGGTGCTGTTGAAATTCGCCAATGAGACGGAAGAGACCGAAGTGTTTTCAGGAACAACCGGGACAATGATGTTGGTCGGCGGAGGAAACGCGCTAAGATACATAATAGATTTTACAGATACCCCTGGAAGTTTTGCAATTACAATGTAATCTGTCTGGTTGAGATTGATGACTTTTGCATTTAGAGATTCAAAACTGGAATGGTAGTTTTCTATCTGTGAAACCTCCGCACCAATGAGGATCAGCAGAACAATGGAAATCAGGAAATACAGATACTTGTTCTTCCAAGCTCTCTTTTTTTCCATGTTCTATTATTACTTGTACATTAATATAATAACCTCACTCTGAGTGAGTTGTATTCTATGGATGCATCATTAAACTTCCTGTTCTGGAATCTGAAATGATACGGCTTTGCATCTCCTTCACCTGGCCACATTGATTTTCCTGTCAATACGCCTGAGTGAAAAGTAGGGGAGAATGACCAGGACAGTAAACCAAAAAATTGCTCCCGTAAGGATGGTGAGGTAGCTCAAACCGTAGGCCGATGGGCTGAAAGTATAGGGGTAACCAAAAGTCACGGAGCTGCCAAGCATCTGGAGTAAGGGATTCAAGTAGTCGAATGGATTGAAGTAATTTGCAGTTACAACAATTGACGGGCTGACGCTCGAATACATAAAACCTGAGAAATTGAAGTCAAAAAATATCGCTTCTATTCCCACCAACGGTAAGAGTACAAGCATCATTCGCCTGTTGTATTTCTCAAAAAGGACTGAATCCCTTGGAACCGCCTTTACAGACCCCTTCCCAAGTAGAAAAGAGATGTAAGCAGCCGACATGGCAATGGAGAGGAACATCCCTGCGGCGGAAACAAGAACAGGCGTGAGACCGGGTGTTCCTCCGAATTGGCTTTTCGATGCAAAATAGGCAAATAATGCTGTTACTGAAACAATGGGAATGGAGGCGATTATGGTGACCACCAGCCTGTGAAGGAACATAGTGGCATTTCCTATCTCGTTGCTATCAGGATACCCTTCAGGAATTTGCCTTTCCAGCCATTTCTTTCTGTGCTCTGGATTTGTGCTGAGTGCAATTACCACAAAGAATGTGAGGAAAATGGCCATTAGATTTGAGATTCCAAAAACAGTCCCGATGGACTGGACCGCTTGCATAGTGGGTGTAGGTACCGACTGGAAAAAGGTGATCCCTTCTGTGGTTCCCGCGTTGTTCTCAATTCCCGCAAGATAATAGTATGTGTGGTCTGTGATTTTTATCCCTGTCTGAATATTCTCCTGTCCGGTCAGGTTTACCATGGCAATGGGCATGGTCCTGCTCTTGTTGAAAAAAGAAGGGTACGAATACAGCGAGGTCAGGATAGGGGCTGACTGATAGAAAGCTGATGCATTCTTGTAGGTATCATTGAATGGTGCCCAGATGTGAAGAGCAAAGGTGCCAGGATTTTGCAGGCTTTCAACCGGTGACATGGCAATATTCCCTGGAGATACCCCATAGTAAGTTGTTGTTGAGAGTATGCTGGAACTGTTCTGGTCAAATCTAGTGGCAGAGTTTGTGAAATGGGTATCCAGCCTGTATTGATCGGCGTTTGTAACAATTGGGAAAGTCAGATGGATGAATCCGCTGCTGTTGGTCTCCCCAGCATACCCACCCGAAACGAACTGAGTAGTTTGGATAGAAGACCCAGACATTGCTGAAAAGTTGTAGTAAAGTACAGTGCCCGATATGCCTTCACCAAACTGATTGAAATTCTGGGCTGTATAGGTGATGTTGGGATAATTAAATTGAAATACCGATGAAACGGCTGAATTTGGGATTTCATAATTGACACCGGGACTGTTTTGTACAAAGCCAATTCCAACCGTTGTGATCAGAAATGTGGCGATCACCCACAGGACGAAACCCATGAAGAAGAACCTTGAGAAAATGGTTCGAGATGAGGCATGCAGAACCCTGGTTTTTGCCATAATTACATAATTTTATAAGTGATATATATTTTCTCCATTATCTATTTTCCTGAATTTACAAAAGCAATTTATTTCCCTATATTTACGGCAAATCCCAATTATTAGCAAGCCTGTTTAAATAAACGTGTGTAAAGCGGCTACTGACATGTATACGGAAGTTGTTGCATAAACAATCGCCATATTCGTAATCAGTGCCATACTTTCTTCCACCATCTCGCTTGCATACAACCGGAAATGGTCTCCCAGCCTGCTGCTCTGGTCTTTGGAGTGTCGTCATGATCATTAGCCTGTCATTCATGTTTTCTTCCGGACTTGCCCGAAACAGTGCAAGTATCAACAGTACAGCTTCCATTCAGTTTTGCCTCCTGAATGGAGGTGTAGTACTGTTCTTCCTGGGGTTCTCGGGAATTATGGCCCCTCACCCTGGGGAAGTAATAGGGGTTGTAGGATTGCTTTCCATGATGATCTCCGTGCTTGCCCACCTGGTCAACATACTTAGGATCGTTGAGGCCCAAAGGATGCAAAGGAAGCAGAAACGCGATTTTAAGGACGGTTCCTGACACAGTGTTCATCCACAACCCATTGCCCCGTAACCTCGAGTGTCTAGAAAATTCTTTATGCCGTGTTAAAGTTCAGTGGCAATGACAAATAATCTTCTAGTAATAATTGCATCTGGAGAAGAGGCTCCGGACAAGGCGCTCACGGGAATGATGTATGCAGTAAATGCAAAGAAGAATAAATGGATCGAGAATGTCAGCCTTATCTTCTTTGGGCCAAGTGAGAAATTTATTGCTAAGGCAGAATCTGACAGCAGGGCTTCCCAGTTACTGAAGACTGCCATTGAACTTGGAATAACCCCCGTTGCCTGCAAAGCCATTTCAGACGGGAATGAACTGACAGCAAGCCTCCAGAATCTGGGTTTCGAGGTGGAGTACGTGGGCCTCACAATCAGTTCGTACATAAAGAAGGACTACCAGGTTCTGACCTTCTAAGGTCAGTCCAACCGTTCTCTAAACCTTATGAAATCCTGTGCAGGGTTTCGTTCAGAACGTATGCCATCTCAGTCCTTTCCGAATCAGAAGCATCAGGCATGCTCCCGGTGTACAGGTATCCATACATCATGGACGGCAAAGAGGATTCCGCACTCCCTGCTGCACACCCGGTTTTATTGCCCCAGTCGGATTGGCAATCCTTAATTCTCAGCACCATATCAGGGATGGAATAACTTGGAATATCTTAGGCTGATGAAGTATCCCGGTGCAAAAACCGTCCTCATACCAGACATAACCCATGTCTTCAGAAAGAGCGGGCTGAGAAGGTTCGTAGATGTTTTTGGAGGCTCAGGAATAGTGGCACTGAACGTGGATTCTCCGGATACCGTATACAACGACATCGACAGTGACCTGACAAACCTGTTCAGGACCATACAGAGGCACCCCCGGTTCATAGCTAACAGACTCAATGAATCCATAAAGTCCGGAGAACTGTCCAGGTCAATGCTGAAAAAGCGCGGCAATAACCAAAAACAGTCCGCCACCGGGAAGAGTGCACCTGAATCGGTGGGGAGCGATGATCGTGCCTTCGCGACCCTGGCAGGATACATGCTGAGCTTTGGAGGCATGGGTGACACCTACAATACAAAGGAAAAATCTGTGCACAGATATGCCATCAAGACCCTGCAGCAGTTCCCCTCAATACAGAGAGCTGTAGCATCGTGGGCCATCGACAATCTTGATTTTAGAGACATTCTCAAGAGACACGACTCGGAGGGCACGTTCTTCTACGTCGATCCTCCCTACTTCGACAGGAAATGGTACAATCACAATTTCAAAACCAGCGATTACCAGGATCTGGCAAAGTCACTTGAGTCCATCAGGGGCAAGTACCTGATGAACCTGGATGCAGACCATGATGAACTTGAGGACATCTTCGGTTCCCCGGACTTCGTCAAGAGGTACGAAAATCAGAACCAGAATTCCAATAGCGGTTCCAGGCCTCCAAGACTGAAGGCGTTCTATACAAATGTGTGACCTGCTCCATCCCTGAAGTTCCAGGTGTACTGGTAAACATCACGGCCTGGCAGCAAACTCCCCATAACCTTCAATTTGCATTCCCGGGGAAACCGGTCAGGGCTTGGCAGGCATGAATGCCCATACTTGTACTTAACCGTGACCATGCACCAAATTTACGGAGGGAGTGTTTCGTGGAGCACTGGGGGGAGTTGGGTTTTCGACATTTATTTATGCGGTGCCCTACTCTTCACCCATGATTGTTGTACAGAACCATATTCCGGTGAAGGAAGAGTTTGCAGATGATTTCGAGAAGCGCTTCATGGGCTCGGGTGACAGGATGGCCAGTGTTGCAGGATTCGTCAAGAATGAAATTCTCAGGCCCAAGAGTGGCAATGAATACATTGTGCTGACATACTGGAGTGACATGGAGTCCTTTGAGAAGTGGACCCAGAGTGATCACTTCAAGAAAGTCCATTCAGAGAGCCCACCCGCTGACATGTTTGCAGGCCACAACAAACTCACCGTCCATGAAATCATCCCCAGGTAGCCCGGGGAGATTCACTGGATTTGCGGGAGAGGAAACTCCCAAAAACCATTTTACATTTTCAAGGCTTGGGTACCTATGGAGACCCATGGCAGTGGCAGCAGGACCAACCACTCCCTGGCTATTTCTACAGCACTGTACTGGTTCCTTCTCTTATCGTTCGCACTGAGTTATGCCTTTTCAGGAAGCGGCATTTCTCTGGTTCTCACAGCCGACAGGATAGTGGACGCGGCAGGCATGACAATTGCACTCGCCTCAGGGCGTATCGTAATGATGCCGCCTACAAGCAGGCTCAGCTATGGGTACCACCGTTTCGAGAGCCTGTCCAGCATCCTGATGATATTCGTTTTTGTCCTGTTTCTTGCCTATTCGGGATATGTTTCCTACGAGAGCATTGGCCTCGACATACAGCCTGACCCGCTCTTTACAGTTTACGCTTCCATTATCTCGCTTGCAGTTCTTCCGGTTATCTCCTACCTTCTCCATGGGGACCAGAATCTTACCACGGTGACCATGAGTATTCACGCCTTTCAGGACATGGTAACCACGGCCATGGCACTTGTTGGATCGTTCCTCCTTCTTTTCATAAGAAGTGGATTTACAGGTTTTGTCTTTTCCATTGCCATAATTTTTGTATCGATCTACATGAACAGGAAACTCATGATGAGGAACCTCAGGCTGCTCATGGAGGGTACAGAGCTTGATGCCGAGTCTATTGAATCCGACCTGAAGAAGGAGTTTCCAATGGTGCATCACTTGCATATCTGGGACGTTTGCCGGCATTACAGGCTTGCCACTGTCCACGTTTATGCCGAGAAGAGCAGCAGGCTTGAGGACCTGGATGTGTTGAGAGGCAGGCTTTCTGAATACCTGCTGGCAAAAGGAGTGAATCACCTGACAGTTCAGTTTGAGTCCGCACCCTAGAACATTAAGGATTTATACGGTGGTCTGCTAGCATGAAGTAATGAGATGCCCGGCCTGTCTCAAGCAAACGGGTGACAGTTATGGCGATCTGTCAGCCCACCTGTATGATGAACAATCTCAAAACAGCAGTGACCACATAATGTGGATAAACCGTTATGTCTCGAGGCAGAAGACCTCAAGTGAGGACTTCACCAGCAAACTTGAAGGGGTTTTCAAAACGGACGATCTCAAAGGCTGGATTGTGAAAAGCTTCATCCGCAAGTTCTATTCCTCAAGCCCGCACAGGTTCCTGATAGACATGCAGAGGCCGGGCAAGTGGACCCTTCTCGGGTATGCCTATGAACACCATCATTTCCTCAAGCAGTGGGTGAGGTCGTGTGCCAGCATTATTTCCAATACGGAGAACGAAGAGGTGCAGCACTATGAAATTGACAACATGGTGTCTGAATGGCAGGGGGATGAGCGCAGGTTTCCATCCCACCATGAATTGCTGCTGCGCATGGGTGAATCCTATGGTGCGGACAGGGAAGACATTTACAGGACTGCTCCGCTTGAGGCCACTGTCCTCGCGGTGAAAACCTGGGACCATATCTGCAGGAATTTCTCCTTCGTTGAGGGAATGGTAGCCATGCATTCGCTCGAGCTCATTGCAAACAGAAAAATGCTTGACTACGGGGCCAGTATTGGTTACTTCAACCCAGAAATCCTCAAGGACGGGAGCGTAACCAGGGAAACCGTGGAGTTCCTCCGGGAAGGTTATGAGGCCGATGTCTCACATTCCGAGGTTGCGCTTGATCTCATTGCCAGGCACGCAAACGAAACGGACATGGTCGGGAACGTTCAGGCAGTCTTCATGAGATCCATGGAAGAGTTTGACAACTACCTGAATGCGAGAATTGAGAGGGGAGTATTGCTTGAAAACAAACAACACTGAAGGGTGTGCACTGTGCAATGCCACCTGGGGAGAATACTGGAGAGAGATAGATGGTGAGAATATGTACTTCTGCTGCAATATATGTGCAGACATCTTTGAGACAATGGTTTCCAAAGTGAAGGAGGCTACTGGATGGCCTTCACTTGACTATGTGGAACTTCACGGCAACTACAGCAGCGGAAGGGAATGCGAGGCAAGAAGCGGAAATGAATCATTCAAGTATTATTTCAGGACCTATTCCAATGGCAGATTCATCACCTTTGAGAAGAGATAGTTGAGTTTTGCCGGCTCCAACTGGTAATATTATTAGTAATAGTTGATCAATAAAACTCCAAGTCCACAACAGGCGAATCACCCTCAGAATTCATGAGGAATTATGGGTGTGCTGCTAACACCTGCTTTTTTGAGGTGGTGAAGCCCACGATTTCATAAAATACAATGTTCTGGTTCTCTGAAGGGACCGACAGGGTAATAAATAACACGAGGGCAGCATTTGAAGAAACCTGCAGGACATTAAAGGAAAGAGTACTGTGTTTCAGAGCTGGATTGGGTTCAGAGTTCATTGAGGGGGCAGCATGCATTTGCAAATCCACGTCAAGGGGCGTCATTAATGGAGAGGTTGTGTAAGACTCCGGAAAGGGAACAACCGTTCTTGCAAATGTCATTGAATGATAGAATATAGTTCATGAGCACCTGAGCCTGGACGGGTGCTTATTAAGGCCCACATGCATGAAACTCCATATTCAAAGTTCGTGCCACCGGTTTCAGTTTTTCAATATTTATCCTGATTGACCATATTCCCAAAAATAATTTTTTCTCATCGTATAAAAAATCTTTCGGTTTATTTTTAGTAACTTAACCCAATAGTCAAAACAAGGAAACTGATACGAAATGAGCAATAAAACAATAGCAGTTATCGGCGCTGGGAAAATGGGTAGCGCCCTTGCAATACCATTGAAGAACAGAGGATTTGATGTTATAGCAACCAGGAGATCGGTTAACAAAATGAAGGAACTTGGCGATATAGGTGTTCAATTGACCTCAGACAACAGGTCCGCTGTTCAGAAATCTGATGTGGTTGTATTTTCTTTGAAGCCGTGGGACACTGTTGAGCAAATGCAGAAACTGAGAAGTGAGCTGGAAGGAAAAATGATAATTTCAATTTGCGCAAGCCTCCCCATATCAAAGATGGAGGCCATTCTCCCAAATTCCACAGTCATAAGGACCATGACAAATGTTGCCTCGGAATACGGGTCAGCATTTACCATATACAGCATAAGCGGGAAAGTAAGTGAAGAGGAGGAGGAGAGTGCCCAGGAGATCCTGGAATGCTTCGGGACTTACGAGAAAATTGAGGAAAAATACATGGATCCCCTGACTCCAATAAGCGGAAGCGGTCCGGCCTATCTGTTCACCGTAATAGAGTCAATGGTATATGCAGGATTGAAAGTTGGAGTTCCACGGGACCTTGCACTCAGGGCTTCGCATCAGGCCGTAATGGCTGCAGCAAAGCTTGTAGAAGATAGTGATTCATCGCTTTCAGAACTCAGGGAGACTTTCATAACACCAGGTGGAGTAACGATTGAGGCTCTCTACGAACTTGAGAATTCCGGAATAAAAGCAGCATTCATGAAAGCCATAGAAGCAGCTGCAGACAAGTCTAAGAGGAGCTCGGACGAATTCATGGAAAAAATGAATGGAATCAAGCTGGAAATTGACAGTGATTGAACCTGAAAATATTTCCACCATAGATTTCTGGAAAAAATTTAAGGGAGAGAGGGGTGCATTTCCTATGGAACTATTTTTGGCTTACCCATGGTTGCATCAAACAATCTGCCCCTTACAGAAATTTGAACAGAAGGCCCTGACTTGAAGCGGGACCTCATGACAAAGCCAAGTGCAATGGCTGAATCCAGTATAGGAGAAAGAGTGCCACTGGTAATAACACCAATTTTTTCACCATTCAGAATAACTTCGGATCCAGCTCTTGGGATGGATTTGCCTTCAAGCCTGAAACCTCGGAATACATAATCTCCTCTGTTTTCAAGTGATTTCTTTCCAATATATTCAGAATCATTGTTTATGATGAATGAAATGGAACATTCATATGGATTCCGGTCCTGGCTGAAATCTGTTCCTGAGAGGAGCATGCCTTTCTCCATTCTCAATGTATCCCTTGCACCCAGACCGCATGGAAGGCCGGACATGCCGGAGACTATCTTCATAACTTTTTCCCATATTCCCGATGCATTCTCTGAAGGGACCAGTAGTTCAACTCCAGTTTCTCCAGTATAACCTGTGCCTGAAACTATTATTGAGTTGTTACTGGTTATGGAATTGACACCATAATTTCCTTTTTCTTCTATGAATTTGAACGGTTCAGGAAATTCAAGCCCAAGCCCCCTCAACACTTCTGGACTTTTCGGGCCCTGGACAGCTATGCATGCGATGTCCTGTGATATATTTATAATATCAACATCAAAATCTTCTTTATTGCTTATGGTCCAGTTGAATATAATATCTATCATTGAAGCATTCGGAACAAAGAAGAACTTGTCTTCTCCAAGCCTGTAGACTATAGTATCATCTATTATCTTCCCATCTTCATTGAGAAAAGCCGTGTATGTGGCTTCTCCGGGCCTGAGGATCGAAATCCTTGTAGGAAACATGTGTTCAAGGAATTTAACCGCATCTTTTCCCTGGACTATTATGTCACCCATGTGGGACACATCAAAAATTCCAACAGCTTTCCTCACAGCCATGTGCTCCTCAAGTATTCTTGTGTACTGGAGGGGCATGTCCCATCCATGGAAATCTATTATCTTTCCACCGAGCTTTACATGTTCATCATATAGTGGTGTTCTCTGATTTACCATACCTATCACATCTTTCATTTTCCAGAGGAAGTGTACCCCTCCCCCTCTACCATCTTGACAAAGTATTCGTGGACTCTGGTGTCTTTTGTAAGTTCCGGATGGAACGTCAACCCCAGTACATTCCCTTTCCTGATCATAACGGGTGAGCCTTTGTATTCTGCCAGTACATCTGAATCTCCAGGATACGATATCACGGGAGCCCTGATGAATACAGCTCTGTAATTTCCTATTCCTTTTATCTCAATATCTTCCATGAACGAGTTTATCTGCCTTCCATACGCATTCCTTTCTATCTCGGAACCCAGGAGGCCCATGCCCTTCACAACATCATCATTTGTCCTGGATGATATGAGTATAAGGCCTGCACATGTTCCCATTACCGGCATGCCTTCCCCGGCGAGCCTAAGGATCTCATCATAGAGCCCATAAAGGACAAGCAGCTTGTATATGGTAGTGCTTTCCCCACCGGGGATGATAAGGCCACTGAGGGAACTCAAATGCTCCTTCTTCCTGACATCTGTAACTTTTATCTCTATGCCCAGTTTGCGCGAAACGAGGGCCAGAAGCTCAGCGTGTTCTGTTACGTCTCCCTGAAAGCCAATAATACCTATATTCATGGGCATGCTCATCTCTTATATCCGGATGCCAGATAAATATTGATTATTTGTACAGCTCTATGTAGTCATAGGCGTTGAGGTCGCCAAAGCAGTACTGTACTTTTTTGAATTGCGATTTGAGCTCTGACACCTTTTCCCTTACCCTGGATGGCTCAGGCATTTCCTTTATGGCCCAGGACATTATGGAAGCAAGCTCTTTCACGTCTGATTCCATGAAGCCAATTCTCGTTATTTCCTGGGTTCCTATTCTGATGCCACTGGGGTCCTGGGACTTCTTGTTATCATCCCATGGAAGCAGGTTCTTGTTCAGGACTATTCCACAGCTTTCGAGGTATTCTGCCACCTTCTTACCTCCTCCAAAACCTCTCACGTCGGCAACAAGGGTGTGTGATTCAGTAAAGTCACGGCTTTCTCCCAGAACCTTTATTCCAGATTCATGAAGCTCCCTTGCCATGGTCTTTGAGTTCCTTATGATCTGTTTGGCGTATGCTTCACCAAATTCAAGTTCCTCTGCCATGGTGACGCCCAGGGCAGCCATGGCATTCAGGTGGTGGTTACTCAGGGTTCCAGGGAACACGCCTCTTTGTATTGATCTCCAGACATCGTCAGCGGTGTTGCCCAGTATTATTCCGTGCTGCGGCCCAGGCAGCGTCTTGTGGGTGGATCCTGTTATTATTTCAGCACCCTCCCTGAGAGGATCCTGGAACAGTCCCCCTGCAATTAGCCCAAGTACGTGTGCCGCATCATACCACACCCTGCATCCAATTTCCTGGAAAGCATCATTCATTTCCTTAAGTGGTGCCGGGAACAGGAACACGGACTGGCCTAGAAGGCACACCTTTGGTTTCTCCTTTACGATCATCTTTGAGGCCTCGTCCGGAAGAATGGTCATTGTTTCAGGGTCATAAGGGTAATTCACTATGCTCAGGCCCCTGAGGCCAACTGCACCAAATTTTGCCGCACTTATGTGGCCTCCGCCGGAAAGATCCGGGGTGGCGATCCTGTCGCCGGGCTTAAGAAGGCCGTAAATGACGGCCGTGTTTGCATTTGTTCCGGAAACAGGGCGGGGATCGCTCTGTCTGGACCTGAAGAGCCTGTTGGACAGTTCCATGACCATGTCCTCTATCTGGTCGACGTAGAAATTTCCCTGGTAATACCTGTGATGAGGCAACCCCTCGGCATACCTGAAACCCAGGTCCGTGAGGAGCATTTCCATTGCCATGGGGCTCATTATATTCTCAGAAGCGATGAGCGGGATGCTCTCCTTGAAAAACTTGTTATGCTCCTTAGCCAGCTCTCTAATTTTAAGGGCCTCATCCAGATTTCCGGTCATGGTAGAAGATCGCAACTGGCTATAATTATCTTCATTTTAACATGATAATGGTGGTTAAACACCATGGCCACAGTGCATCATTACCTACAGAAGAGCTTACGTGGTTACAGCCATAGCACGCTTAAATACTATTCAAACCATAGATAGCAGCCTTGGATAGATGATACTTGTTAACTACCATTTGCTGGCTATTCTGCCCACAGTACTCTTTTCTTTAGGCGCAGCCATACGTTTCATCTCGCTGCAGAAGACCATGGAAACCGAGGCGAGTGATGCCCTGAGTGAAAGGATGAAGGAACAGTTTCTCTTTGCCTTCATCATGGAAGCCACGGTCCTGGCTGCAGTCAACGGAATCATTCTTGCCCAGCTCTCCGGAAATTTCGCGGCGGGAACGGTGTTCATTCTGTTCGGATTGTTTCTTGGCATCATGATCATGTCGCTCCTGAGGAACGGCTACCAGGACCTGTCCGAGTATCTCATTGCACTCATGGGCCTGCTGTTCTTCTATGAATTCATATATTTCCTTGTAGCCGGAACATACTTCAGGCTGTTCGGTTCAATCATGATCGGGTGGCAGATAGCCGTGGCCTGGTTTTTAGGCATCATTGGGGCTTCAGTCGCTCTGTTCATAGTAATAGTGATGCTGAGGATGAGGGCCTCCTCTGAAGAATAGTAAAACTGGAAAATCAGTAAACAAGATCAAGCAGGTCTGTGAGGGCAGCCTGTGCAGTTGCAAACTTTCCTGTTCCCGGCCCGACTGTGTATATCCTTCCAAGCGTGTCCGTCTCAAACTCTAAGGCATTTGTCACGCCCGATACCGATCTCAGGAGATCATCGCCTTTGAGCTTCACAGGCTTAACATATGCTGTTTTCTCGTCAGCGTACGCTATGAGCTTTATCCCAGACTTTGCGTCGTCACTGTTGAGGTTTCTTATGCCCGTGGTATCTATTCCGGATAATTCATGGTTCCATCCCAGCACCCGGGAAACTATTGAACACTTGGCAGCAGAATCAGTCCCGTCAACGTCATACTCCGGATCAACGTCCCCGTGGGGCTTTTCATGGGCCTCCTTGAGTGCCTGGCTGAAACTCTTTCCATAGGACATCTCATTGAGGATGCTGTTCGTGGTGCCGCTCAATATACCCCTGAACCTGGATACCTTCACTCCCGGAATCAGATCGAGAAGATTGAACGACGGGGTTCCTGACATCACCGTTCCCTTGAATTTCAGGGAAACCTCATTGGTCCTGGCCAGGCTCATGAGCTCGTTGTAGTGCATTGCAATTGCACCTTTGTTGGAGGTGATCACGCTTTTGCCACTTGAAAGGGCAGTTCTTATGTAGCTGTTTCCGGGTTCCCCCGTCTCATAATCGGTCAGGGTGAACTCACAGACAATGTCGCAGGATGTGTTCCTGATCACTTCCACAGGATCGGGAGATCTTTCCGCCTTTCTCAGGGCAGAAAGGTCCAGGGTTTCCGCATTCTCTATGTGTCCGTATTTGGTGTCCACAATCTCTGCAATTCTTATGTTGTCCAGCCCGAGGAGGCTTCTTTTCCTGTTAAAAAGCTCAAAAAAACCCTGGCCAACATTTCCAAATCCAACAATGAGTATTCTGTGACTTGAATCCGCCATTGTATAAACATTTGGTAATACTATTAAAATCCATAGGAACAAAAACGCTTTGAATAGAGCTTTCCAGAGGATCGGCACTCAATTTGAGAAGAATTTCTCCACTCGATTCAGTGCTTCAGCAAGTGTATCCATGGGGCCTGAATAGGAAAGCCTGAGGTGATTCTCGCCCCTGCTGCCGAACGCAGATCCGGGCAGGACTGCAACATTGAAATCCCTGAGCAGGGCATCGGCAACTTCTCCTGATTTGAGGTCGCCTTCATACTCCGGAAACATGTAGAACGCTCCTTCAACACCGTTTGCCCTCAGTCCGGGAATCTCAGAAAGCCTCTTCAGTGTAAAGTCCCTCTTCTTGAGCAGGTCTTTCCTGAATTCCTCAACCTTCTGGTCCAGGGTATCCAGGGCCACCGCTGAAGCATGCTGGACGAATGGCGGAAAACAGGTGACCGCGTGATCCATGAATTTTCCAAGCCTTCCTATGAATTCGGGTTCTGCCACAATGTAACCTGCTCTCCAGCCGGTCATGGAGTAGCTCTTTGACATTGTAAATATGGAGACTACATGCATGGGCTGTTCCTCATATGAGCCAACAGAAACATGCTTCTTCCCATAGGTCAGGTCCTCGTAGGCCTCATCGCTGATCACCTTCACATTTCTTGATGCACACAGGTCCAGTAGCTCCTTTAGCTCTGAACCCGAGTAGACCTTGCCAGTGGGGTTGGACGGGGTGTTGATCACAATGGCCCTCGTCCTGGACGTAATCTTCTTCTTTATTTCGTCCAGATCCAGAGAGTAGTCATCAGCCAGAAAGTAGGGGATTGGCTTCACTCCCGCGAGAAGAGCGGGTTCGGTGTAAAAGTATCCGGGATCAGGGACCAGCACCTCGTCTTCCGAACCCGTGCCAAGTGCCATATACACGGCATAAATAGCCATCTTACTCGACATGAAGATGGTGTTTTCCTCTGAGCAATTGATGTGGTTCTTTCTAGACACTTTCCTTACAATGGCGCTCCTGACTTCAGGTATTCCGAGAGATGAAACATAATGCGTCATTCCGGCCTTCATAGCCTGGCCGGCAGCCTCTATTATCTCGGAAGGCGTATCATAAACAGGTTCCCCGACCGCAAGTGAATAGACCTTCTCTCCAGCCGAGAGTTTTTTCAGCACATCTCCAATAACTTCCAGGGACGAGGATCTTTTCAGATCATAAAGAGGCATGAATTGCCATGATTAACTTTTATTTAACATGTCGACGAAGAAAATCTCCCAGGATGCAACAAATTTATTGACCGAGTTTATGACACATTATGGCCACAAACAAAATCCTCCTGGAATCCGGAAATAGTGCAACAACGATCTTTTTCAACAATCCCGACAAGCTTAACGCACTCTCTCCTGAAATTGTGCAACACCTGCTGAAAACACTGCAGTCACTTGAGCAGAATCCGGATGTTAAGGTGGTCATCCTGAGGGGAAAAGGTGGCAATTTCTCGGCTGGAGCGGATCTTGAAGCGCTTGAAAAGTTCACCCCAATGGATGCCCTGGCTTTTCATGGACAGATGAATGAGATAATTCTCCTCATGAACAATTCCAGAAAGATTTTCATCTCAGTGATGGAAGGTTATGCTCTAGGAGGGGCATTTGAGCTTTCACTTTCCACCGACATCAGGATCTGCACGGAGGACGCTATACTTGGGCAACCAGAGATAAATGTTGGTCTGAATGCGGGTGCAGGAGGCAATGCAATCCTGCCAAGGGTTGTTGGAAGAAGCAATGCACTTTACCTTGTACTTACAGGAAAAAGAATCTCTGCCGGCAGAGCTTATGAACTGGGAATAGTGCAGGAGGTCTCAAACGCGGAGCAACTTGAACAGAAACTGGAGACCCTTGTCTCAGGTATCCTCAGCCGACCCACCTCCACGGTTGAAATGTCCAAACGTGCTGTAAACAGTTCATTCATGAACGAAACCAGCCTCGCCCTGGAAGTTGAGGCACTCACTTTTGCCCTTCTGCATGGAGACAATGAGGTTAAGAACAGAATTAGGAAATTCCTGAAAAAATAAGATTCTAAAAAAATAAAAAAAATAGTGGAAATTTTGTCAGGCTTCTGTTTCAAGTGCCATTTTATCTACGGTTCTGTCCAGTTCTTTGTTTCTGTCTTCTTTGACAAAGGCAAGCAGGACAATACCGACCAAGAAGGCAATTGAACCATAAGCGAGTGCAGTTCCAAGCGTCGTTGCGGATGCCAGTATTGCAATTAAGAACACAAGTCCTGCGCCGGCATATCTTCCAAGTGCCGTGATGACTGCAAAGCCTCCGGCTCTTGCCTCAGTTGGGTATATTTCAGGTACCCAGAGTGAGAACACAGAGAAGTCAGCTCCACCGATTCCCAGCAGTACGAGGAGCGGTAAGAACAGGAACAGGTTGTTCTGGTTGGCAGCAATACCGAAAGAAGTCGCAAGTCCAATTATCATCATGACCATGAAAAAGGACAATGTCACTTTTCTCCCGACTCTCTGTACAAGGTAAGGCATTAGGAGACAGAACAGCAATGTGAAGGCAGATATTGTTACTCCACCAAGCACGACGTACCATGTTGCAGGAGTACCTGCAGCCAGAGTTCCGTGGGCGGCAGCGTATTTTACAAGTCCTGCTATGGTCGACGGTGCGTACAAAACCCCTCCATAAAGGCCCGTGATCACTGGAACCATTATAAGAACCATCAGCACAGTGGTTTTCCTGTATTTATTTGAAAACAGTACCTTCATTGACATAGACAGGCTCATCTTGTCACCCAGCTTGTCTTTCTTCTTCTGCCATACTTCAGGTTCTTTGGCTCTAAGCCTTATGTATGCGAGAACTACTGCTGGAATGATGCCGATAAAGAATATGGCTCTCCATGCGTAACTGCTTGGAATCACCATGAGAAGAAGGGGTGTTGTAACTGCGGCCACTATGAAACCGGCGTACCACGCACTGTGGAACCTTCCAGCCCATATTTGCCTTGACTTTTCCGGGAATACTTCAGATACTCCCGTCCCTCCGATAAACCATTCGGCTCCAAGTCCAAATCCGGCAACGAATCTAGCTATTCCAAACTCGATGAGGTTATAGGACATACCTGAAAAGAATGTACCAAGTGCATAGAGTAAAATTGCCACTCCAAGCATTCTCATCCTTCCAAACTTGTCTGCGATCGGGCCAAAAACAAATGCTGTCCCCCACCCCACAAGGAAGATGGCGAACATGGCGAGACCGTAGGGCGCAATAGCCGCTCCCTTGAGCCCGCTTCCAGCCAGCAGGACTGGCAGGGCCGCAAGGATGACAAAGGCGTAAATTGTGGTGTCATACCCATCGAGTAGCCAACCGAAGTAACTCGCCCAGAAGACGTGTTTTGCGGAGGCATCCATTTTGTCACTAGGTAATGAACTTTCTGTCATTGAAATGCTATGACGGATCATGGCTTAAAGTTTTTTTAACCTTTATTAATTAATAAACACTCCAGCAAATCTACAGCCGGTCCAACAAATTATCTACACATAATGAATATAAATAGAAAGCGGCATAAAACGCGGCTCATGAATTATACCAGATTGATTTATTGCCATCACCCCGTACAACCTCCAATCTGATCATCTCCCAATAATTAACGGAAGGAGAAAGGTTGATGAAAAAGAATATCCCGATTGAAGTTCTTCAAGGAATCAGTATGGATGGAACTCCTCCACTTGAAGGCATCAAGATTCTTGATTTGACACAAGCTATGGCAGGTCCAATGGCTACAATGCTCCTAGGAGACCTAGGTGCAGAAGTCATAAAGATTGAACCCCCTTCCGGTGATCAGACCCGGCTGTGGGCCCCGCCATACATAAAGGGAATATCTGCATATTTTATGAGCACAAACAGGAACAAACGCAGCATTTCTCTGGACCTGAAGAAGCCAGAAGGGCTCAAGATACTAAGGAAGCTGGTAAAGGACGCAGACATTATCATAGAAAACTTCAGGCCGGGAACACTGGAAAAACTAGGGCTTTCACACGAGGAAGCCATTGAAATGAATAACAAGCTCATCTTCTGCAGCCTTTCCGGCTTTGGGCAGACAGGTCCACAGAAGGACTGGCCCGGATATGATCTAACCGTGCTCGCCAGCAGCGGACTCCTCAGCATAAACGGCGAAGACGGAAGAACCCCCATAAAATTCGGAGTGCCAATAGCTGACATAGTATCGGGAATGTTCGCAGACATTGCAATACTGGGTGCGCTGTACGAAAGGACCAAGAGCGGAAAGGGGCAGTACATAGACATGTCCATGCTTGATGGAAATTTCCTGATCCTCTCGCACCAGGCATTCAACTACTTTGCAACAGGAAACAATCCCAGGAAGTTGGGATCTGCACATGCAAGCATTGCTCCATATCAGGTATTCAGGACATCAGACAGCTTCATTGCCATTGCCGTTGGTACAGAAAAACTCTGGGGAGAATTCTGCGGGAGTATACAAAGGGAAGACCTCTTGTCCAATCCTCTTTTCACCACCAACAGGGAAAGGGTGCAGAACAGGGAGAAACTGGTCAGTGAACTCGAAGAGACTTTCTCAAAAATGTCTACTGATGATTTGCTCTCCAAGCTCCTGGATGCGGGGATCCCTGTAGCGCCAATTAATACTGTAGGTGACGCCATAAACAGCGAACAGCTCAAGTCCAGGGACATGGTTACTACAATGGATGCCCCATATGGGCAAATTCCGATGCTGGGTACACCTTTCAAGATGTCCAGAACACCTGGAAAACTTTCCAGGGCTCCTCCTGAACTGGGTGCGGATACCGAGGAAATACTCACTTCAGCTGGCTACTCCAGAGAGGAAATAAACAAATTAATTGAGAATGGAGTTGTCAAGGTTAAGAAATAATCTTGATTTGAAATTCAGGACTGGCTGCAGACCGGCCCGAATTCATCCTCAGTTATTGAGATATTGTCTCCGCTTTTAAGTTCATGCAAAGTCCTGCAGAATCCTCTAGCTCCTCCTGGGGTTTCAAACAGAACTATGCTGTATTCATCCGGGAATGGACTTGGTGTGGCAATAAGATGCACAGAATCCACTGCCTTTCCTTTGACCACTTCAAGCTGTTCAAGTTTCTGCGAATGACAATTAGGGCAGGTCACTCTCTTGAAGACATATTCAGTGGAACATTCCAGGCACTTGTTGAATTTCATTCAGCTCACCTCGTATACAAACGACGTAGAGTTATTCCCGAAACCTGCCATGTTCATGGAGAACCCAGTGGTCAGGTTCTTAGCCTGCCTTCTTCCCGCCTGGCCAGTCAACTGCAGGTAAATCTCGGCTGATTGCGCAACTCCGCTGGCTCCAATGGGGTGCCCCTTTGAATTCAGGCCCCCGCTTGTGTTAATGGGCAACCGCCCGTCTATGGCAGTCTCGCCGCTTTCAAGGGCCTTCCATCCCTCTCCTTTTCTGAAGAATCCAACATCCTCGGATTCAACTATCTCAAGAATGGACGCCATGTCGTGAAGCTCAGCAATGTCAATGTCATGAGGTGTTTTCCTGGCTTTGTGGAAGGCTATTTTCGACGCTTCTTTGACTGAATCAACAGTAACAAGTGAAGTCCTTGAGGTGATGGATGCCGTGCTTGAACTGGATCCTGCTCCAATGATTTTCGCAGCCTTTCCCGAATAGCTGTCGCTGTTCTCGTCACTGGTCATCAGCAGGCTCACGGCCCCATCGCTAACAGGGCAGTACTCATAAATCCTCAGTGGATCAGCAATGACCTTAGATCCCATGACTTTCTCAAGGGATACCGGTACCTGGAAATGGGCGTAAGGATTCAATGAGCCGTTATGGTGGTTCTTAACTGCAACCATTGCAATGCTCTCCCGGGTTGGAGAAAACTCACGCATGTATGCTTTTGTCAGGAAAGCTGCCAGTGACGGAAGCGAAACACCCCCCTTTCTTTCTTCAGGTGGAAGAAGGGAGGCAATTATTCTGGTGGAGTTCTTAGTCGGGTAACCTGTCATTTTCTCGGAACCTACAACCAGTACATTCCCGGCATCTCCCGAAGCAATGAGGGCTTTCGCAGCCAGAACAGCCGAACCGCCGCTGCCACTGGTATTGTCCACCCTTAGAGATGGCACATTTTCAATTCCAAGGTGTGTGGTAAGGAGGTTATTAAGTCCTGAAATGTCATTAAATTCACCGGAATATGAATTCGAAACCACAACAAAATCAATTCCGTCGCCGTACTTTTCAACAAGAGGAAGGGCAGATTCCCCGGAAATCTCAAAGATATCCTCTTCCCTCTTGCCAAATCTTGCAAAACTGGCAGCAACAATTGAGGCCATAAATAAAAGAAAAGATACCGGTTTAATTAATTGTTGTACTAGTCAAAACCGCTAGGAAGCATGGTGCTGAACCCCGCATCAACCTCGAGAATCTGGCCAGTGGCAAGCCTGTTGAGCAAAAGCATCTGGACTGCTTCAGAAACCGGACGAGCATTGTGCCTACCGGTCATTCCCAGTTTCTTGTCCAGGTTGGGTTCTCCGCAGTTTTCCTTTGCAATAAACCCCGGCGCGACAGCATTCACCCTGATGTTTCTTGGATAAAGCTCCTTTGCCAGGTACCTTACCATATAATCTATCGCACCTTTTCCGGCCGCATAACCCATGTGGCTGTTCATGAAAACGCTTCTAGCTGCGGAAATTACCAGAATAGAGCCACCACTCTGCGGGAATAGCGGCAGTGCCGCCTCAACAGCATTGTAGAAAGTGAATGCGTTGTTGCTTAAGGCATTGGAGAAATACTCATGGTCCACTTCTTCCGGTTTCCTGCTTGAGAAAAACCCTCCGGCAAGATGAATCACTCCGTCAAGGCCTCTAAGCTGGGAGGCCAGCTTCCTGAAAGATTCAATCACCTCGTCGGGCTTCATCAGGTCGCATCTTGAATAAATCGCCCCTAATTCTTCAGCGATCTTCCTTCCATTATCTCCCCTTGAAATTATGCCGATCTTATTGCCTGAATTTTTGAGCAGCCTGGAGATGCTGCATCCCATCCCGGCCCCAACTCCAGATATGATTATCCTACTCATCAAACTGTTTAATGATTAATGCATAAATTAGTTTGCTCGAGTCCCATAACGGTCTCCCTCTTTTCCTGGTGAATCATACCGGGAACCCAATCCAAAGGATCCATTGCTGAGACATGATTATGAACCCCTTCTATATGTGGGCATCATGAAACTGTCTGAGCCGGGACGCATCGGAGATCTGGAAATAAAGAACAGGCTTGTCATGGCACCAATGATATCCAACCTGGCCAACCCTGACGGATGCACAAACGAGAATCACATCGCCTATCTTGAAGAGAGGGCAAAGGGTGGGGTTGGCCTCATTGTTACAGAGTATTCATATGTGAACAACCTGAATGCGAGGGGATCGCGCAACCAGGCAGGAGTCTACAATCCCGATTTCATACCAAAGTTCAGGAGGCTCACGGAGCGGGTCCACTCTCACGATACAAGAATTTTTATGCAGCTAGTGCACGCCGGAGGAAAAGCATTTCTCGACACGAACCGAGAAGGGCCCATGGCACCGACTTCAACAGACTACGTGGGATATACACCCAGGGAGATGTCCCTGGATGACATTGAACAGGTGAAGGCAGATTTTCTCAAGGCAGCAAGATTCGTCAGGAATGCGCAGTTTGACGGCATAGAGCTCCACGGCGCGCACGGTTATCTCATACAGGAATTCCTCTCCCCTTCCCTGAACAGGAGAACAGACCGATACGGCGGCTCCATGGAGAACAGGCTCAGATTCCCGCAGGAGATTGTAGATGCAATAAGCGATGAAGTGGGAATCACCACCGGCATAAGGCTCAGCCTCTACGAGGATGACACCGACGGGTACGGTCCGGATTATGGGCTGAAGATAGCAGACAGCCTGAAAGGCATAGCTTATGCTCACTTCTCGGCGGGCAGGTTCGCCCCTCCCGGTTCCTCATCATCCTTCTACGGAGGCAAGGCGCACATCGCATCAAAACTTCCGAGAAAGGCAAACGTCACGACAATCGTTGTGGGCTCAGTCACGAACCGTGAGGACGCGGAGGCAGTCCTGGAGAAATCAGACTTTGTGGCTGTTGGGCGCGCTCTGCTTGCGGATCCGTATTTTGCCAGGAAAATCCTTTCCGAGCCGGAGACGCTCAGGCCTTGCATCAGGTGCAACCAGGCGTGCAGGGATCTCGGATTTGGAGAGGTAAGATGCACGGTTAACCCCGATCTCGGCTATGAAGCACTGCAGAGGATGCCGGCCGTTACCGGCGGCGAGATTACGATCGTTGGTGCAGGGATAAAGGGCCTCGAAGCTTCGCTTGCAGCAGCCAGGCATGGTTATTCTGTAACCCTGTACGACCAAAGGGAGGAAATCGGTGGACAATTGCTTGACATCCAGGACAGGAAGAAGAAGGATGAGTTTTCTTCTCTTCTGAGATATTACACCACGGTTCTTGGAAGGCTTGGAATAAGATTCGTCCCCGGTAAGAAGTATACCGGCGAAGGGCTGTACTGCCTGCCTGATACAGTGTATCCGGACATTGTGCCGAAAGATACGGTGAGAATTGACTCAAACGTCTACAAATATCACGACATGGCCATTGGGCTTGCCGGGAAACACAGGGTGGTCATGAGCCGCCGCAGTCTGTCAAGCCTGGACCGCGTGAGGGTACAGTCATTCCTTGAAATCGCGAAAGAGGCTGGAATTGAATTCACCGATGACCTGTCAGAAAACTTTGACATCAGCCTGATCCAGAGAAGGCAGTATGATATCCGGGAAGCCATGGTGGCAGGAAGGGAGGCCTTCCAGAGATACGTGGAAGATAAGTCTAAGGACTATCTCTAGAATTTTCCCTGTTGAGTCTTCTCTCCATTCTTCCCCTGACCCATTTTATCTCCTTGTCCTCTTCCGGTGTCAGCTGGAATTCTTCCGTGATCTTCTCCTTCACAAATTCAGGGGGTATCTGGTTGACAACAAACACTTCATGCGTTGCCATGTACACCCCCCCTCCGGACTCTCTCAGCCCGACCACGTCTATTTCGACCACGGTCGGAGAATCTATGTGAAACATTCCCGAGACGTATGCCTGCCTCGGCGTAAGGGAAAGGTGAATCCAGCTCTTGTCTGAAGGGCTTATTCCAGTTTCTCTGATGAATTCCAGTTCTTCTTCTGTTGTCTGGTAATACAGCCTGTCAGGGACCCCCTCGGTCGGCTGGTCATCCATGTTCACAGGTATGGTGTGCCCGTAGGAAGCGCGTATTTCGTTTTCCCCATTGATCTGGTACCTTTCCTTCGGATCCGTCCTTACCAGAGACTCAATGTGGTAAGGGGTCAGCCACCAGAAATTCCTGCGTTGTGCCCTTATCACAGGAATTATGTTATAGATCTTGACCCAGCCATGCTCGTCAAGCTTGACACCATAGTTTTCCGGGAAATGCCTCAGCATTCCTGCAAGTATTCTGCCTACGCCCTCAATCTCACTCTCTCTCATAAGCAATTTTCCGCGGCTTCCGCACTCCGGGCACTCTCCACCCCTGAATGCCCCATGGGACGGGCAGCTTCTCAACTCATTTGTCATGGGTTATTCTCCTCCAGCAAGTATCTTTCCAATATCACCAGCAACAGTGATGGCACTGTGTTTTCCTTCGATAGTATCGGTCACCGCCAGTTCATCCACTAAAGACTCGATTGTCCTGTCGGAGTCCCTGGCGAATATCCCGTGAACAGCACTGACACTTATTCTTGAGACACCTTTATCTTTGAGAAGTTTTACAGCTTTAATAATTGTTCCACCGGTGGAGATCATGTCGTCAACTATGAGGACTGACTTTCCGGAAAAATCAACATTTGGAAGGGTCATTTCAACCGTTCTGGAGTCTATTCTCTTCTTGTCGATGTAATATGCAGGTACGCCCAGGATCCTGCCCATGCTGCTTGCACGCTCAAAACCGCCATCATCCGGCGATAATACCAAATCTATATTTTTCCCCCTGAAGAAGTGGCTGGCCGTTTCTATGACGGTTACGTTACGGAAAGGTATGGAGGAAAATCCCATGGTTTCGGGATCGTGTATCTCAACACACAAAATCCTGTCGCAAAACTCCTCTATGGCTTTTGTGATAACCTTTGAGGACACGGGTTCACCATCTTTGTAGATGCGGTGCTGCCTGGAGTATCCATAGTATGGAACGACCGCGGTTACGGAAGCTGCGCCTGCCTCCCTTGATGCATTCAGCAGGAAAAGCAGTTCCAGGAAGTCAGAGTCACTGCGGATGTTTCCCACCACCGCAACTTCCTGATCCTTGACGCTCTCAAGGATTCTAACATACAACTCACCGTCAGGAAACCTCTTTTTCTCAATCTCCGAGAGAGTAGCGCCCACTGTCTCCGCTATTTTTCTTGCAATTGTTTCAGAAGAGCTTGACGGGATTATTATCATGATTATTTTCCGCTATGGGAAATTAGTTTAAATTTTTGTTCAACATTTTATTGTTTTCGGGACACTTTTTGCATTACTTTATAGGGTCTAGAAATTTCAGGTTAATGTGAAGGATTCCAAGATATGGTTTAACGGAGAAATCATGAACTATAGCGATGTCAGCGTGCCTCTTCTGACACACTCTCTCCAGTACGGATCTGGAATATTTGAGGGCATCAGGGCATATGACGCAGATGGTACCCCTGTCATATTCAGGCTCAGGGAACACGTGGACAGATTCATCCTGTCCGCGAAGATTTACAGGATGGGCCTCAAGTACGGGACCGAAGAACTTTCCAGGGCAATTGCGGGAGTCGTAAAGGCAAACGGATTTGAATCCTGTTACATAAGGCCATTCGCTTACTTCTCGGATGACAGCGTATCGCTCTCAACCATTGGAAAGCCGGTCAGCGTGGCGATTGTTGCAGTTCCCTTCGGCCAGTATTTCGGGGAAAAGGTTGAGAAGGGAATCAGGTGCAAGGTCTCTTCATGGAGAAGGATCAATTCTGATATTCTCCCAATCCAGGCAAAGGCCAGCGGAAATTACCTGAACTCAGTGGCAGCAATGGGCGAAGTCCAGTCCGCAGGTTATGACGAGGCAATCCTGCTCACCATGAATGGATATCTGGCTGAGGGTCCGGGAGAGAACCTCTTCGTGGTCCGGAACAACAGGATAATCACGCCGGGCCTGGAATCAGACATTCTCTTCGGAATAACGAGATTCTCGCTCATTCAGGTCGCAAAGGACATGGGATTCGACATTGAGGAAAGGCAGATACACAGGGACGAACTGCACACGTGCGATGAAGCGTTCTTCTGCGGAACAGCAGCAGAGGTCACTCCCATTGTTGAAGTCGACGGCATACCTGTGGGAAACGGAAAACCAGGTGAAATCACAGGCAGAATAGGGAACAGATTCAGGGAAATCGTGACAGGCAAAGTTCCGGAATACTCCCACTGGCTCACATACGTAAAATGAGGCAGAATTTGGTGCAATGGAAACAACAGATAGCATCTATCAATTGATAATTATGCACCATTGTACCATAGCACTATAATAACGGAAGTGAAATCAGAATAGGATTTTGATGAGCAGAAGAACAGAATCGGATCTCGGGATGCTGGGCGGGGTCATAGGCATCATAATAGGTGCACTTTCCTTCATTGTGAGCGGCATCCTCTCGGTGGTTCACCTAAGGTTTGAATCGGGAGTTGTCACGTCGATCCTGGCAATGCTTCTTGGTCTGATCGCAATCTTTGGAGCAGGCATAACCAGAAGAGACAGGCTGGTTGGCGGCATAGTGATGATAGTCATCGCAATCCTTGGCTTTGAGCTTGTTGGAGAACTGTATCTCATATCGAGCGTAATTGTGCTCATAGCCGGAATAATTGCTCTGGTCGAGCATTTCCGCTGAAATTCATGCTGTGGGAAATCCCATACCTGCAATAGCTATTTAATTTAAATTATATTATTTATTTTCATTAGGGTGTCAATCAAGGTTTCAGGAAACCTCAAACCGGAAGAGTTTCGCGATATTGTGGAAGGCGCATCCCCGGGTGTGGAGTGTTTCACCACCTATACGCTGAATGGCGCAACAATCGCCAAAGCAGGCGCTGGAAAATACTATCTGAGAATCAACGACCGGATTGGATTCTACCTGTTTTCAGCATCCGCCGGCCAGGAACAGAGAATCGATTTTTCCTCTGTGGGTGGTGGTGCCGGATTGTTTAGTATCAGCAGGGGGATCCAGGGAGAATTATGAGGATGAAGTGCTGCATGCTCTGGAAATGCCTTCAAAGAAAAAGAGCTGATTTTTGAGTTCCTGAAAGAAAAATAGAAATGTGTTTTTGTTGAAATAAAAAATTTAAAGGGAGGTGATTTCCGTCCCTTTCGTCTCCTTGAGGCCGAAGTAACCAATCAGCTGTACTACTGCTCCCACAAGCATTGCGATGCCCATTGCCATACCAAGATGCGCAATTCCGCCAAGAGCTCCGTAAAGGAATGGTATCACAAGCGGTGCAGATCCTCCCGCAACGCCTCTTCCAACCATGTAACCGAAGTTTGTGGCAGTAGATCGCATCTTTGTCGGGAAGTGTTCACCGTACCAGACGCCATACTCTGCAGACACGCCCTGTCCTATTGACACGAAGAGGTATGCGTAGAACAGCGGGAACATTATGAGCCCTGCATATGATACGTGTGCGATTACGGTATACAGGAATGCCAGGACGGAAACAAGGTAGAATGTTCCGAACACGAAAGCAGTCGATTTTCTTCCAAACCTGTCTGCTGCCCATCCATTAAGCACATAGAACGGTACTGCTATTGCCTGTCCAAGAACGAGGATCAGGGTGAACTGGTTTATCAGGACTGGCACCGATTTTACCAAGCCATACGAGTCTATGAGAAGTGTCGGCATGAAGCTGGCATATGAGAAGTAGATGAACAGGTTGGCTCCACCGATCAGAAGTGCGAACCACGCATATCTTCTGTAGTCTTTGCTCGTCAACACCTGTAGAATGGGTGATCTCACATCGTAGTTCTTTGGAAGTTCTCCGGCTTTCCTCTTCCTGTTGTATTCAAGCCACTGCTTGGATTCGGGAAGCACGAATTTCACAACCGGCACTCCAACAAGCCCTATTATTCCGGCTACAACAAAGGAATACCTCCATGTAAGGGGATTGGCAAATCCAAGCGTTTGTATTGCAATTCCAGCTGTAATTGCTCCGGCAATTGAACCGATGATAAATACACTCTGCAACAGTCCACCGCCAGTTGCCCTGGTCTTCTTGCTCCAGACTTCAGATATCTGGGCGAATCCGATTCCCCATTCTCCGCCAATTCCAAGTCCTTCTATGGCCCTGAGTGTGTAGAGCTGCCACAATTGGGTGACTCCAGCTATAGCAAGGGTTGTTATGCCGAATATACCAATGGAGAGCATAAGGCCAACTTTTCGTCCATATCTGTCCGCTATCCAGCCAAACAGAAGTCCTCCAAAAGCAGAGAACACAAGGCTGATAGTGAGAGCGAGGGTGATAGGCGCCAAATCATGGGGGTTACCTGTGAAGTACAGTGCCAGAGGCGAAAACAGGTAACTGATGAGCACCAGATCGAATCCGTCTGCGAAGTGTCCAAATAGTACACTTCCCAATGAACCCCATCTCTCACTCTTCGTATACGTTACTATAGTTTTGCGTTTCTGAAAAAGTTTAACTGATTGTCGAACATTGTCAGACATGATGGAGATCCCTATCGTTGATCCGCCGGGTGTACTGAACGATCTCCTGTTGGAGTTCAGGCCTCTTTT